>Ga0182008_10000058_pt1 | contig 100175 bp, 99 predicted proteins | sample Sormic07211129_1_FD_120482 | JGI IMG/M metagenome (GOLD analysis project Ga0182008, IMG submission 120482) | Rhizosphere microbial communities from Sorghum bicolor, Mead, Nebraska, USA - 072115-129_1 metaG | ecosystem: Host-associated > Plants > Roots > Rhizosphere | place: USA: Nebraska...
CGTAAATCCGAAGTCCTATGCCCTTTTTGCGGAGCTCGTTCTGTACTTTTTGAAGCTGCAGGACGACAGGCTTCCTGGCAAATGCCCTGGCCTGCGGGTACATCACCCGCTTCATGAAATTGTTCTTTGTGGCATATCTGATGTCGAGTTGCAGGTCGGGAATGGATTTTTTCAATTCGACGAGCTGCTTGTCCGGGTTCTGCCGGCAAGCATTTTTATATACAGCGAAGGAACTGACCACTTTCAGAGGGGTCGGAACCTTCTTTTGGGCAAAAAGGAGATCGCCACAGAGCAATAAAAAGAGAGAAAGTCTTATTTTCATATTTTACTGGTTGGAAACGACCAGCAGTTCGATATCTTTAAAAGGCAAGTTGAACATATTGGCAAGGTCTTTACTGGTGAGGTGGCCCTGGTAGGTATATAAAGCTTCCCGGATTCCGGGTTTGCTCCAAACGACATTCATCAGGCCGCCCATATCACCGATATCGACCAGGATAGGCGTAAAGATATTGGTGAGGGCATAAGACGCGGTTCTGGGTACCCTGGAGGCAATATTGGGCACGCAATAATGTATCACATCGTACTTCCTGAATACGGGATCTTTATGGTTGGTGACCTGCGAAGTCTCAAAACACCCGCCTTGATCAATGCTGACATCGATGACGACCGAATTGGGTTTCATCCGGCTCACCGTTTCATCCATGACGATGCAGGGGCTTCGTCCATGTTTGGCGCGAATAGCACCGATCACGACATCGCAGGTGGTAATGGCTTTGCCGAGAACGATAGGTTGCATTACAGAGGTAAACACCCGGCTGCCCAGATTATTTTGGAGGCGTCTAAGGCGATAAATGGAGCTGTCGAATACTTTGACCTCGGCCCCCAGGGACAGTGCGGTACGGGCAGCGTATTCGCCAACAGTGCCCGCACCAAGGATCACCACTTCAGTAGGAGGGACACCGGTAAAACCACCCAGCATCAGTCCTTTTCCGCCGGTTACGTTGCTCAGATATTCTGCTGCAATAAATACGGTTGTGGCACCAACGATTTCACTCATGGCCCTGACTACGCTCAGAACATTTCCTTCATCGCGCAGATGTTCAAAGCAAAGGGCGTTGATTTTCTTAGCCAGCAGGGCTTTGAGGTAAGCTTCATCCAGATTCCCCATCTGAAGGGCTGAAATAAGGGTTTGTCCCTTGTGCATGATAGCTATTTCTTCAGGAGTAGGTGGGGCTATTTTTACAATAATGTCTGCATCAAAGACCTCTTTTTTATTGTAAGTAATGATGGCACCTTGTTCGCTGTAGTCCCGGTCGGAAAAGTTGGCGCCGTTACCTGCCCCACTTTCTAAAACTACTTTATGGCCGTTGTTGACCAAAAGTGCAACGGAAAGGGGGGTGAGTGCTATCCTGTTTTCCTGAAAGGAAATTTCTTTTGGCAGGCCGATGTAGAGGCTGTTGCTTTTTTTTCCGGTTTCTGCTAGTGTCTCTTTGGGTTGAAGTAATCCTTTTTGAGCAATAGAGGCCATTCCTTCTCTTAATCCTGTAGCCATTTTAATGATTTATCTGCCTAAAATTAATAATAATAACCTTAAAGGGAGCAAATTAGCTTTTTAAATTTTAATAAAACTGAACGTTCTTTTACTGTCATCCTGAGTGCTGATCTGGATTTTAACATAGTGTTCGGGAAGAATTTCTTCAATCTTTTCCGGCCATTCGATTAAGCAGATATTGCCGGAATAAAAGTAATCTTCATAACCGATGTCATAAGCTTCCCTAAGATTTTTGATGCGATAAAAGTCGAAATGGTAGACGGGCTGTCCTTCTGCCAATTCATATTCATTGACAATAGAGAACGTTGGACTGGAGACCACATCGGAGACGCCTAGCTGGTGGCAGATCTCTTTGATAAAAGTGGTTTTTCCGGCGGCCATTTCTCCTTCAAAAATGAAGATCTTTTCTTCATCTGCAAATATTAAAAGTGCCTGAGCGGCCTCCGTTAAATCCTGGAGGCCGTTAATTTCTAGGGTCATTGTGATCTAAACTAACGTGAACTATAGGTTGCGACCGGGATGATCATCTCTTCCAGTGAAATCCCGCCGTGCTGGAAGGTTTCATTGTAATAGTTGACAAACTGGTTATAATTATTCTGGTAAACAAAGTACCTGTCTTCTTTTGCAAAGATATAATTGGAACTGATATTGATTTTAGGTAATTGCGCTTCATGCGGATTTTTGATCAGAAAAACCTCTTTTGCATTAAAATTGAGGTTCCTGCCTTGCTTATAGCGCAGATTGGTATTGGTATTCCGGTCTCCGATTACTTTGCTTGGGTGTTTTACCCGGATGGTACCATGGTCGGTGGTGATCACCAGTTTTACTTTTTTACGGGCCAGTTTTTTGATCAGGTCGAGCAGAGGAGAGTGTTCAAACCAGGATAGGGTAAGCGAACGGTAGGCTGCGTCGTCGTTGGCCAGCTCCCGGATCATCTGCATGTCGGTGCGTGCATGTGAGAGCATGTCCACAAAGTTGTAGACAATGGCATTGAACTCATTTTGCATGAGCTTGTTGAATTGTTCATTGAGCGCTTTTCCATCGTCATAGGTCAGGATCTTATGGTAGCTGAATTTGCAGTCTTTACGGAGACCCCTCTTGATCTGGTCGGCGAGGAAGGCTTCTTCGTGCATGTTTTTTCCACCTTCGTCGTCATCATTTTGCCAGAGTGTAGGGAAGCGTTTTTCCATTTCCAGGGGCATCAAACCAGAGAATATGGCATTTCTGGCATATTGGGTTGCTGTTGGAAGGATGCTGGAATAGGTGTCTTCTTCGTCCAGCCGGAAATATTCAGTGATCAGGGGGTTGATGATCTTCCACTGGTCGTATCTCAGGTTATCGATGAGGATAAAGAAGACCGGTGTTGTGGAATTAATCAGCGGGAAAACTTTCTTTTTCAGCAATTCATTGGACAGTAGCGGAGCAGTACCTTTTCCATTCACCCAGCCCAGATAATGGTCTTCAATGAACTTGGAGAATTGCATATTGGCCTCAGATTTCTGCATGGTTAAAATTTCATGCATTTGAGGATCATCCAGTTTCTCCAGTTCGAGCTCCCAGAATACGAGTTTTTTATAAACATCCACCCATTCTTCATAACTCAGCTTGTCGTTGAGGGTCATGCCCAGGCGACGGAAGTCCTGCTGGTAAGCCATAGAGGTTTTTTCGCTGATCAGACGCTTGTTGTCGATGATTTTTTTAATGGTCAGCAAGACCTGTTTTGGATTCACCGGCTTGATCAGATAATCGTCTATTTTGGATCCGATGGCATCTTCCATCAGGTTTTCTTCTTCACTTTTGGTAATGAGGACAACAGGAACATCATTTTTTAAGTTTTTGATGGCGGAGAGGGTTTCCAGGCCGCTCATTCCTGGCATGTTCTCGTCCAGGAAAACAAGGTCAAAATGTTCTTTACTGAAGGCTTCAAGGGCATCATTACCGTTGGTAAAAGTGGTCACATGATATCCTTTCTCGTTTAAGAGTAATATATGTGGTTTTAATAAGTTGATCTCATCATCGGCCCATAGAATCTTGGTTTCCTGCATTATTGTATGTATATAATGTAAATTTAATTTTTGAAAAGCATACGCGCTTTCTTATTTGTGAATAAAAATAGCAATTTTTGTACCGTATAATTTATTTATAACAGATTGAATAAAAAGAAAATAATTAATGACCCGGTATATGGGTTTATCAATATCCCCTCTGCTCTGATTTTTGATCTGATCGCTCATCCCTGGTTTCAAAGACTGAGGTATATTAAACAGCTGGGAATGACCCATCTTGTATACCCGGGTGCTTTACATACGCGGTTTCATCATGCTTTGGGGGCCATGCACCTAATGAGCCTTGCCATAGAGGTGCTTAGAGGTAAGGGCCATGAGATCAGCAAGGAAGAGGAGGAGGCAGCAACCATTGCCATTCTGCTGCATGATATAGGCCATGGGCCGTTTTCACATGCCCTGGAGCATACGCTGGTGAACGGGATTCACCATGAGGACATTTCTATGTTGATCATGGAAAAACTGAATCTGGAATTTGACGGCAGGTTGACAAGGGCAATTGATATTTTTAAAGGAAACTGTCCTAAAAAATTTCTTCATCAATTGATTTCAAGTCAGCTTGACCTGGACCGGATGGACTATCTGAACAGAGATAGTTTTTTTACAGGGGTTAGTGAGGGGGTAATCAGTTTTGACCGGATCATCAAAATGTTCAATATTGCGGATGGAGAACTGGTGATCGAAGAAAAAGGAATTTATTCTATAGAGAATTTTCTGATTGCCCGCCGACTGATGTACTGGCAGGTGTATTTGCACAAAACAGTGATTGCGGGAGAACAGTTGCTGGTCAAGATTCTGGAAAGGGCAAAAGAACTGGCTTCGGGCGGAGAAACTCTTTTCGCGACGCCAGCTTTACAGCATTTTTTACAAGGCAAGGTTTCCGAACAGGATTTTTTCACAGATGAACGACACCTGCAGCAATTTTTGAAACTGGATGACCAGGATATTTTTGCTTCGGTGAAGGTTTGGGAAAATCACCAGGATAAAATTTTGTCCAGGCTTTGCGGAATGCTGACCAACCGGAGTTTGTATAAGACGGAGATCAGTAATGACGCTCCTGAACTGTCCAGGCTGCAGTTATTAAAGGAAAATGCGGCTGCGGTACTGAGTATTTCGAAAGAGGAAGCCCGTTATTTTGTTTTTACAGACGAAATCTGGAACCGGGCTTATAATGCCGGAAATAGCAATATCAATATTCTTCTGAAAAATAATGTGCGGATTGATATAGCAAAGGCATCTGATTTATCTAATTTAGAGTCGCTGGACAAGACGGTTAAAAAGCATATTCTTTGTTATCCCCGTATTATTTAGCATTTTTTAACATTAGAATTCAATTTTTATTCCGTGTTTAGTTTTTTTTCTGATCAATATTAAAAATAAGATAACCTATATGGGTTTATTTGTTCATATCAATTTAACATATACCTTTGTAAAATGCAATTTACTGCCAAGCAGATAAGCGAACTATTAAGTGGGACTATTGAGGGAGATGAAAATGTTCAGGTGGCTGAGCTTTCTAAGATAGAGGATGGTAAGGCAGGGTCTTTGTGCTTTTTATCGAATCCTAAATACGAAAACTATTTATATCAGACAGAGGCTTCTGTGGTGATCGTTGGTCAGGATTTTACACCTGCCCAGGACTTTACCTGCACCTTGATAAAGGTTAAAGATCCTTATAGTGCGTTTTCAGTACTACTGGACAAGTATAATGAAATCATGAACCAGAGTGCAGATAAGTCTGGCATAGAAGAACCCAGTTTTATACATCCTACGGCAAAGATTGGCAAGAATGTTTTCATAGGGGCTTTCAGCTATATCGCTGAAAATGTAGTGATTGGTGATGATACAAAAATTGCCGCCCAGGTATTTATCGGCGAGGAAAGCCGGATCGGTGCGCAGTGTGTGCTGCATCCAGGTGTGAAAATATACAACCGTTCTGTCCTGGGAGACAGGATTATTATCCATTCCAATACCGTAATCGGAAGTGATGGCTTTGGTTTTGCACCACAAGCTGATGGAACATATACTAAAATTGCCCAGATTGGCAATGTGATCATTGAAGATGATGTAGAGATTGGAGCCAATACAGCCATAGACCGGGCAACAATGGGTTCTACCTTCATCAGAAAAGGGGTTAAGCTGGACAATCTGATCCAGATTGCTCACAATGTGGACGTTGGCGAACATACCGTTGTCGCTGCTCAGTCAGGTATTTCAGGAAGTACAAAGCTTGGTGGAAATTCTGTGGTTGGTGGCCAGGTAGGGATTGCAGGTCATTTATCGTTGGCCAAAGGAACCCAGATTGGGGCACAGGCTGGAATTAATTTCAATATTACAGAAGAAAATAAGCAGTGGCATGGCAGCCCGGCCCAGCCATTAAGGAACTGGATGCGGGCCTCCGTTATCTTTAAGCAGTTGCCAACAGTGGAGCTAAGGATTGCTGAGCTGGAGGCCAAGATTAAAAAACTCACCTTACTAATAGAACAAAGTAGTACTACAATACCAGGAAAATAATGAACGTTAAACAAAAAACCATTAAGAACGAGGTTTCGGTAAAGGGCGTTGGCCTGCATACCGGTGCAAATGTTACTTTAACTTTTTGTCCTGCGCCGGAAAACCACGGATTTAAATTTCAAAGAATAGATCTTCCGGGTCAGCCGATCGTTGACGCAGATTGTGACAATGTGACGGATACGGCGAGGGGAACGACTATATCCCAAAATGGAGCGAGCGTAAGTACTGTAGAGCACGTTATGGCTTCTTTGGTGGGAATGGACCTGGATAATGTATTGATGAAACTGGATGGTCCTGAAACGCCGATTATGGATGGGAGTGCAATCCAGTTTCTGGATGCGCTGGAATTGGCAGGTGTAGTTCTTCAGGACATAGATCGGGAATATTTCCAGATCCCGCATAACATTACCTATACAGAGGCAGACCGGAAAGTGGAAATTGTGGCGATGCCACTGGACGACTACAGGTTTACTTGTATGATTGATTATAATTCTCCTGTTTTGGGCAGTCAGCATGCGGGCATTTCCAGCATTGCAGAGTTTAAAAAGGAAATCGCTTCCTGCAGGACCTTTTGTTTTCTCCATGAACTTGAATACCAGTTGCAGAACAATCTGATCAAGGGTGGAGATCTGAACAATGCAATTGTGATCGTAGACAAGGAAGTGACCAGGGATGAATTGGATCACCTGGCAAAAATATTTAACAGAAATGCGATTGATGTAGCGCCCCAGGGCATTCTGAACAATATGGAACTTAGGCACCAAAATGAACCAGCCAGACACAAGTTATTGGATATGATCGGTGACCTTGCCTTAGTTGGTGTGCATTTAAAAGGCCATATTATGGCGGCCAGGCCGGGTCATGCGGCTAATGTTGCTTTTGCAAAAAAAATCAAAGCGGCCATCAAAAAAGAAAAAAACAAAAAAGTACAACATGTGTACGACCCGTCTGTAAAGCCTTTATATGACGTGGTGCAGATCATGGATATTTTACCACACAGGCAACCCTTCCTGTTTATCGACAAAATTCTGGAACTGACCAAAACTTATGTGGTGGGCGTAAAGAATGTGACGATGAATGAAGAGCTCTTTAAAGGGCATTTTCCTGGTGCTCCGGTATTTCCAGGAGTGATTCAGATCGAAGCGATGGCACAGACCGGGGGAATATTGGTTTTAAGTACAGTGCCGGATCCAAGAAATTATCTTACCTTGTTCCTGAAAATTGACAATGTGCGTTTTAGGGCGCAGGTTTCTCCCGGAGATACCATTGTTTTCAGATGTGATTTAATGGAACCGATCAGAAGGGGAATTGCACAGATGAAAGGTGTGGGTATGGTTGGCGAGAAAGTTGTAGTTGAAGCCGAAATGATGGCGCAGATTGTTAAAGTTAAAGATAGCGATAAAACGGCATGATCCAACCTCTAGCATATATACATCCACAAGCAAAAATTGCAGATAATGTTGTTATTGAACCCTTTGCGGTGATCCATAAAGATGTGGAGATCGGTGAGGGTACCTGGATCGGATCAAATGTGGTGATCATGGACGGGGCGCGTATTGGTAAGAACTGTCGTGTTTTTCCAGGGTCTGTGATCTCTGGTGTTCCGCAGGATCTTAAATTTGCAGGCGAGGTAACAACGGCTGAAATCGGAGACAATACGACGATCAGGGAATGCGTAACCATTAACCGGGGAACGAAAGATAAATGGAAAACGGTGATTGGAAGCAATTGCCTGATCCAGGCTTATTCTCACATTGCCCATGACTGTGAAGTTGGGGACCATTGTATTTTTTCTAACAGCACGACGCTGGCCGGACATATTACGATTGGTAATTATGTGGTGCTTGCAGGATTGGTAGCCATTCATCAGTTTGTTAAGGTGGGTTCACATGCTTTTGTGACCGGTGGTTCACTGGTGAGAAAGGATGTTCCTCCGTATGTAAAAGCTGCAAGGGAGCCCTTGTCTTATGCAGGGATCAATTCTGTAGGGTTGAGGAGAAGAGGCTTTTCTTCAGAGAAGATCAATGAGATCCAGGAAATTTACCGGGTGCTTTTTGTGAAACATAACAATGTGACCAAGGCCCTGGATATGATAGAAGCAGAGTTTAAGCCGACGGAAATCCGCGACGAAATCGTTGATTTTATCCGCAATTCGAACCGCGGGGTAATGAAGGGCTTTGGGTCTGGCAGTTAATTCAGTCGATGATCATTGACTTAAATAAAGCAGGGCGCCGATTTAACCAGGAATGGATTTTCCGGAATTTCTCTTATCAGTTTAAAGCAGGTGAGCAGTACGCGATACTTGGGCCTAACGGATCGGGAAAGTCAACTTTGTTAAGTGTCCTTACAGGGAGTTTATCCCCTTCAGAAGGTACGGTCACCTATAAAGAGACCAAAAATATTCCGGTGGAGCAGATTTATAAGCGCATCAGTTTTGCTGCTCCGTACTTAGACCTGATTGAAGAATTTACGCTTCAGGAAACCATCAGTTTTCATTTTAAGTTTAAAGAATTTAGTGCCGGAATGAATGCTGAAGGCTTATTGGAGCGCCTGGGTCTGGCAAGAGCTCAGGATAAACCTTTGAAGTACTTTTCTTCAGGGATGAAGCAGCGGACCAAACTTGCGCTGGCTTGTTGTGCGGATACGCCAATGTTGTTACTGGATGAGCCGACATCTAACCTGGATACACAGGGAATCGACTGGTACCATCAGCTGATTTCTGATTTTTCGGCAGATAAATTGCTGGTCGTATGTTCTAATCAGGAAGTGGAGTATTCTTTTTGCAAGCATTTTATCCAGGTAACTGATTATAAAACAACTTAACCTATTATTTGCTTTTATAATGAAAATGTCACGAAATATAGATGAACAGGCGCTAAAACGGCATTAAAAATAAATTTTAAAATTACTATTGTATAATTAAAAAATAGTCTTTACCTTTGCGGCACGAAATCGGGCAGGGTAACAGGCACAATTTCAAAGAAAAATGGCAAAAGCATCAGAAGTAAAAAGTGGAAACATCCTTCGGTTTAACGGAGAATTGGTACAGGTAGAGGAGTTCCTTCATCGTACCCCCGGAAATTTACGGGCTTTTTATCAGGCAAGAATGAGAAATGTGAAATCTGGGAAACTAGTTGAATACAGATTTCGTGTGGATGAGGAAGTAGAGATTTGCCGCGTTGAAACGAGTGATTACCAGTATTTGTATGAAGATGGGGATGCATTGGTGGTGATGGATAACAGTACTTACGAACAGTTTAACATACCAAAGGTATTGTTTGGTAAAAGTGTTCGGTTTTTGAAAGAAGGAATGAATGTGATCATTGCGTTTGAAAGCGATGAGCCGATTATGGCACAGACACCTTCTCATGTTGAGTTAGAGATTACGTACTCGGAGCCTGCTGTTAAGGGCGATACATCTACAAATGCGTTGAAATATGCAACTGTGGAGACCGGGGTAGAAATAAAAGTGCCGATGTTTATCAATCAGGGCGATAAAGTTAAGATTGATACACGTACAGGCGATTACGTTGAAAGAGTAAAATAAGAATTTTCATAGTTTAGTTTTAGGTTTAGGTTGATTGAGGCTTCGGAGTGGTTCCCGAAGCCTTCTTTTTTTATGCGGTTTTTTTGGGTGCATAGGGCAACCGCAAAAAGAGGTAGGTTCGGGGATTGATGGGGAGACCGGTATGGTGCAGAGATTAGATTGGTGCAGTGAGGGGGTTGTTGTTGGCTGGCTTAATAATTATCTTTGTTTTGATGACGAAATCTGAGATTAGAAAGATGGCGCTTCAGGAAAGGAAGATGTTGTCGAAGGAGGCACTGAGAGTGCTCAGTATGGGTTTGCTGGAGCAGTTTGCTTTGATGGATTTTTCTGATGTGGAGGTGGTTCATGTTTTTTTGCCGATGGAGCGCAAAGCGGAGCCGGATACTTTTCTTTTAATAGATTGGTTGGCGCAAAATTATCCAGGTGTGCGCGTAATCGTACCGCGGGCAGACTTTGGGTCGTCTTTGATGACGAACTATGTTTATAGAGGAGTTGAAGGGCTTGTGGAGAATTTTTATGGGATATTGGAACCTGTTGATGGAGAAATTTATGTGGGGAAGGTGGATATGGTGCTGATTCCTCTCCTGGCTTTTGATCTCAGGGGTTATCGCGTGGGCTATGGAAAGGGGTTTTACGACCGTTTTCTGGAGAGATTGGAGACAAAAAAAGTCGGCATCTCTCTTTTTGGACCTGTTGAGGAGATTGCCGACGTGAATGCATTTGATATTCTTATGGATGTTTGTGTAACTCCGGAGCGGGTTTATAAGTTTAGCTGAGCCTTGACAAAGTCGGTGATAAGGTAAACGATCGTTTTTGCGGTGTTGGGATCTTTTCTTCCGTCGCTGAGCTCTACTGCTCCTTCACAGAGGTGGAGGTAATGGAATTTTTTCTTGCCGCTGAGGACCAGTCTTCTCATATCGTTCAGGGTAAAGCCTGAGGGTGTTGAGGCGCTGGACAGGACATTCTCTATACTGTCGAGGTCTATTTCCAGGCCGAGGTTGTAATCCATGGGTTGAACAAAATTATGGAGCAGTTGGGTCCGGTCTTTGGTTTTGATCAGCTCATCGAAATAAATGCAGTTGATGTGTGGGTTTTCTTTGATTTGCTGGAGGACATGATGGTTGTTGTAGTTTTCATGGAGTCCAAAAATGCTATAGTTCTTTAGGTAATTGTCTTTGATGGCGTAACTGAAGCCGTTTCCACTGTGTCGGCCATTCGTTTCACGGAGGTCGGCATGGGCATCGATATTTACGACGTCTATTTCTTTTCCTTTGGCCAGAGAAACGCCATTAATAATGGGATAGGCATTGTTGTGGCCACCGCCAATGATGATTGGTGTTTTTCCAGTTTCAATGATCTTTTGGATCACAGGGTAAACCATATCGTCTATCGCTTCTACTTTTTTGCTAAGGGCTGCCGGATCAGTTTCTGTTGGGTCTTTGAACTCGAAATGGCCCAGAACGAGAAGCTCTGCTCCGTTTAAAAAAGAATTGCTTTGGATATTAAGGAGGGACCTCAGGCTGGCTTCCCAGGCACTTGCAGTTCCGGCTATACCGTAGTTGGCACGTACCCCTATATCTTCGGGGATACCCAGCAAGACAAATGGGGCATTGGATTGCTTCAGATCGTCCAGGCTGGAGAGGGTTTGCACTTTTTCTCCTAGTTTAATTTCTCCTTCGCGATGGCGGGTGAGTGCCAGTATATCGGCTGGGGAATACAGTTTTAGTCCTTCCATGTGGTATGATTTAGGGTTTTTTATTGGTTTAAGCATTCAGTTCCAGCAGGACCGGACAATGATCGGAATGGATAGCGTCGGGTAAGATTTTAACCTGTTTGAGGCGGTCCAGCATTGGTTTTGTGGCCAGGTGGTAATCGATACGCCAGCCCAGGTTCTTTGCTCTGGAGTTGGCACGGAAACTCCACCAGGTGTAGTGGTGGGGATCTTTATTGAAATACCGGAAGGTATCAATAAAACCGTTGTTAAGGAACAGGTCCATCCACTCGCGTTCTTCTGGAAGGAAGCCGGAGGAATTGGCATTGGTTTTTGGATTGTGGATGTCTATTGCGGTGTGACAGATGTTGTAGTCACCAGATATGATCAGGTTGGGGTAATCGATACGAAGGGTCTCTGTATAAGTGTCGAAAAACTTCATGAATTCATACTTTTTAGCTTGCCTGTCTTCTCCGCTGGATCCGGATGGCAGATAGACGCTCATCAGGGAAAAAGTGTCAAAGTCGGCCCTTAAAATACGTCCTTCCTTATCAATCCATTCTTCTCCACATCCGTATTCTATATGATTGGGTTTAATTTTACTGAAGATAGCTACGCCGCTGTATCCTTTTTTTTCTGCAGGGAACCAGTAGTTGTGGTAGCCCAGTTGTTCCAGAACGGCGATAATGTCGGGAATTTGTGCTGGCAGCGCTTTCACTTCCTGAAGGCAGATCATGTCTGGGCCTTCATTTTTTAACCAGTCCAGAAAGTTCTTGGTGGCTGCGGCGCGGATGCCGTTGATGTTGTAGGATATGATCTTCATAATGGGGCTGTATTTACGCGTTTTCCTGTGCTTGTTGTTGTTTGGCCAGCATTTTTTCCATTTTTTTTGCTGCCCGTTTTTTAAGCAGAGTCACGGTCATTTTGATATCTTTTAATGGGCGGTTATTCGAATCGGTTGGAGTGGCAGCGATCAGATCGATCAGTTCTATGCCTTGTACGACTTCGCCAAAGGCGGTATAATTACGGTCAAGATGAGGGGTACCACCTGTAGTCTTGTAGATTTCGCGTTGCCATTGAGGTAATTTAAAATGAAGACGGTTCGTTTCCAGGGCATTGAGCTGTTCATCGGTGAATTTTTTACCTTGTACGATATAGAACTGGCATCCGCTGGAGGCTTTCTGCGGGTTGTCGTCCCTGGCTGCAGCCAGTACACCCTTTTTATGAAACAAACTGTCCCTGAATTCTGCAGGTATGGTATAGCCTACATCGCCTTCACCAAGCAGTTTACCTGCCTCTGCTTTTTTAGAGTCCGGGTCACCACCCTGGATCATGAAGTCTTTGATGACCCGGTGAAACAGGGTATTGTTGTAAAAACCAGCCTTGGTGAGTTTGATGAAATTGTCGCGGTGCAGCGGGGTTTCATTGTAAAGCTGGATGATGCATTCGCCCATTTCCGTAGACACCCTGATGTATTGGTGCTTAGGCTTTCTGGCCTGGGCAGAAAGGATAAAGAGGGAGAGGAAGATGGAAAACAGGTATTTCATACGAAAGTTAATTTTGTGCTAATTTAGCTAAATCCCCTTAATTTCTTACCATACATCAACTGCGCTGGAAACATAAAGAGGTAGATTTGTGTACAACAAGGAGGACGACATGTCAAACTTATCAGATTTAAAAACACTTACAGCAAGCCTTCCGGAGCAGGGGCACACGATGCCGGTTCTTTTTATCGGACATGGTTCTCCGATGAATGGAATAGAAGACAATGAGTTCAGTCGAAAATGGGCGGATATCGCAAAGCATATACCGCAGCCGAGTGCTGTCCTGGTGGTTTCTGCACATTGGTTTACCCGGGGAACTTTTGTAACGGCGATGGATTTTCCGCCAACCATACATGATTTTGGGGGCTTTCCGAAGGCATTGTTTGATGTGGAGTACCCTGCACCGGGTAGCCCTGAGCTGGCCGCTGAAACAGCTGCAATGGTGAAGGGGACAGAGGTTCATCTGGATCATGAATGGGGATTGGACCATGGTGCATGGACCGTAGTGAAGCATATGTATCCGCAGGCACAGATTCCTGTTTTACAGTTGAGCATAGATTATACCCGGGACGCTAGGTTCCATTACGAGCTGGCTTCGGAATTATTCAAGTTAAGAAAGAAGGGGGTTTTGATTTTGGGCAGTGGGAATATGGTACATAACCTTCGTCTGATGAGCTGGGAGATGATCCATGGTGGTGGTTACGACTGGGCACTCGAAATCAATGAGAGGTTTAAAGAGTTGATCCTGACCAATGAGCACCGGCCTCTGATGAATTATCAAAGTCTTGGAAAAGAGGCCATGCTGGCCATTCCAACACCTGAACATTATCTTCCGCTGATGTACACGCTGGGTTTAAAGCAAGATGATGAACCGGTACTTTTGTTTAACGATAAAGCTGTTGGAGGTTCTTTGACGATGACTTCGGTTCGGGTTGGTTAAGGTTTACATAAGTTTTTTCAGCAGCTGTAGTATCCATTGCTTTTTTTTGTAGGGTGGGTAAACCAAACTTGCAGCATTAATGTCCGATTGAAAAACAACGGCTCTTTCGTGGGAAAAGGTTTTAAAACCAAAAAAGCCATGTGAGCTGCCCATTCCGCTTTGATTTACACCTCCAAAAGGCAGATTTGGGTTGGAAATGTGAATGAGTACGTCGTTGATACAGGCACCACCGGAACTGGTGTTTCTCAGGATTTGACGGATGTGCGATTGATCTTCGCTGAAAATATACAGTGCCAGTGGTTTATTCTTTCGGTTGATCAGCCCAATCGCTTCTTCCAGGTTATTGTAGGGGATGATAGGGAGTATGGGACCAAAGATCTCTTCTTCCATGATGGCACAGTTTTCCGGTAAATATCCGAGCAAGGTGGGGTGAATGGTTTGGTGCAGAAGGTTGGAGGGGCCACCCCAGAGGACTTTTGCTCCCCGGTCTGTTGCATCTTTGACCAGGTTCTGGATCCGGTCGTAATGTTTCTGATTGATGATTTTTGCGAAAGATTTAAAATCAAGTCGTTTGTCTGTTTTATCAAAGAACATTTCCATTACTGCCGTTTTATAGGCCTCTGTAAATTCCTCCACTTTGGAGGTATGGATCAGGGCATAATCCGGCGCTATACAGGTTTGCCCGGCGTTGATCAGTTTTCCCCAGGCAATTTTTTCTGCTGTTTTGGGTATGCTGGTGGTTGCATCGATAATAACCGGTGATTTGCCCCCAAGTTCCAGGGTAACGGAACTGAGGTGCCTGGATGCAGCTTCCATAATAATTTTTCCAATGGCTGTACTGCCTGTGAAGAAAATATGATCGAAGGGAAGTTTTAACAGGCCGGTAGAAACGGTTACATCTCCTTCAATACAGGCGATTTCTTGTTCTTCGAATGTTTTTTCCAGTAAGCGGAACAGGAGGCCGCTGGTGGCAGAACTGTATTCGGATGGCTTGACCATCGCGCAGTTTCCTGCGGCTATTGCAGAGATGAGCGGGCTCATGACCAGCTGAAAAGGATAATTCCAGGGGGCAATGATGAGGCAAACGCCTTTGGGTTCATAGTAGATCCTGTTTTTCGCGAGTAGGTTGCTGATGTTCCTGGCAGCATGTTGTGGCTTCATCCATCCATAGAGATTCTTAATGGCAAAGTCTATTTCACTATAGATGAAAAGGACTTCAGTAACAGCAGATTCGAATTTGTTTTTTCGAAGATCTGTATGCAGGGCTTCATAGATGTCACTTTCATGTGCTTCTATACAATTTTTAAGGGCGTTTAATTTTTGTATACGTTCTGCGGCCGTGCTTAGGCGCACTGCATATTGGTTTTTTTGCTGAGCGTCAAAAATGGCGTTGAACCTGTGTATCATGACTCGTTTGCTAAGCGTAATGGATGTGATGGATCTTAAATATACAAAATGGAAAGTTTATTCTGAAGAATCTGGGGGGCTAAAGCAGAAGAGAAAATGAAATGAATAAAATTTAGGTCTTAAAAGGGCATTTGATATAGTTTTTGTCTATGGGCGTATCGAGATTTAGTATGTTTAATTACATAGGTATGGTTGGTAATTCTCCGGGATAGCCGTACCTTTGCACCAAGAAAAAAACATAAAATTATGATAAACATAGGTCAACAATTTCCATCATTTTCCAAAACAGCCGTTGTAAGTTTAGAAAAAGGTAAAGAGTTTGAAACCATCACTTCTGATTCTTTAATTAATGACAACAACGAATGGACTTGCCTGTTCTGGTGGCCAAAAGATTTTACTTTTGTTTGCCCTACAGAGATCGCTGAATTTAACAATAACTATAGCGAATTCCGCGACCGTGATACTAAACTGATCGGTGCATCAACAGATTCTGAATTTGTTCACCTGGCCTGGAGAAATAACCATGATGATTTACGTGGTTTAAAATTCCCTATGCTGGCGGATACTTCTAAATCTTTAGCTGAAGCTTTGGATATTTTAGAGCCGAATGAGAAAATTGCTTACCGTGCAACTTTTATTATCGATCCTCAGGGTATCGTACGTTGGGTAAGTGTAAATGACTTAAGCGTTGGACGTAACGTAAAAGAAGTGATCAGAGTACTGGATGCTTTGCAAACTGACGAACTTTGCCCTTGTAACTGGGAAAAAGGTCAGGAAACTTTAAGCGCATAAGCTTCCTTTTTAATCTAATTATCCCTGTAAATGCATTTTTGCAGGGATTTTTTTACCCTAATATTTGAATGACTATGAGTGAAATCACAGAAACTATCCAGGAAATACTGGCTGTTGTCGGCCTTGAAGGGGATTACAGAAATGAGAGCCTGTATCTTTTAGAAAAAGGTAACTCCAGGTATGCCCGCGATCTTAAATTAAACTTTACAAGTACGTTTACTTCTAATCATTTAACGGAAAAAGAATGTGCTTTAGTCGCTTTAAGTATTGCTATAAACAACAACAACAAGGTTTTAACAGAATTTTATGAAAAGCTGGCGCTTTCCAAAGAAGCGACGGCAGAAGAAATTGCTGAAGCTGCAGGTTGTGCTTCTCTACTGGCCCTGAACAATGTGTTCTATCGTTTCCGTCATTTTACAGGAAAAGAGAAGTATACACAAATTCCGGCCAGGGTAAGGATGCAATTGATGAGCAGCCCGGTAACGGGTAAAGAATTCTTTGAGTTGATGAGCATTGCCGTTTCTGCAGTAAACGGTTGCGAAATGTGTGTTAATGCCCATGAGAAATCTATTCTTGGATTGGGTGCTACCGAAGAAAGAATTTTTGACGCGGTGAGGATCGCATCCATTGTAACTTCTACAGGAAAGATCATTTACTAAGATCTGTATTTATAAAAAAAGCGAAGCACTGCTTCGCTTTTTTTTGCTTTATACTGACTGCATTAAGCAAGGTTCCGTCCGGCATTAACGATACCATAAACGGTCCTGATGGCCAGTTTTTCATAAGCCTGCCGCTTATCTTCTGCTAGATCTTCATTGCTGAGATGCCCCAGGGCATAATGCTGGATCAATACCAAAGGCAATACAATTTTCTCTCTAACGGCGATAGAACGCCGCTCTACAGGATAATTCTCCATCAGTACACTGTGATCTGATAATTTTAAAAGCATGGCTTTAGAAAGCTCAAATTCGTCGTGCAGGGTTTTCCAGAATGGACCAAATTCCTGATCATTTGCGAAATGTGCAGTAATGGAAAAATCAGATTTGCTCATCGACATCATACAGTTGTCAATGATGGTTTTGAAATAACCAGACTGGTGATAGGTTTGGTGTACATTTTCCCAGTTGCCGTTTTCCTCCTGGCTTTTTAATGCGGTTCCTATTCCGTAAAAACCTGGTATATTTTGTTTGAGCTGACTCCATGCGGTTACAAAGCTGATGGCCCGCAGGTCTTCGAGCTTTAGAGGTCCCCCTGAGTTTCTCTTTACCGGCCGGCTGCTGATGTTGATCTTGGACAACAGGGTAAGTGGAGAGAATTTCTCAAGGTAGCGTAAAAACAATGGATGGTTACGCAGGGCAACAAAAGCCTCGTAGCTTTCATTGGCCATCACATCGAGAATGTCTTTATGTATGGGATCGAGCAGAATGTTATGCTTTTCCCTGATCCCCGCGGAAATACCGGCATTGATCAGTTGGGCTATGTTAAATTCTGCACTGTCTATTGAGCCATATTGGGAACTGATGGTTTGTCCCTGTATGGTCAGCTGAATATTTTTATTGGCAATTTCTTTACCCATAGAAGCATAGAAACGGTGGGTTTTGCCTCCTCCTCTTGCCGGCGGGCCGCCTCTGCCATCAAAAAATGCCAGTTTAATGTTATGGTCATCTGAGGTTTTGGTGAGGGCTACCTTGGCGTTAAAGATAGACCAGTTGGCCATTAAATAACCTCCATCCTTGGTGCTGTCTGAGAAGCCCAGCATGATGTCTTGTTTATTGCCTCTTTTTTCCAGGTGTTTTCTATAGAATGGATGGGTATACAGGGTTTCCATGATTTCTGAAGCCCCTTCCAGGTCATTTACTGTTTCAAATAAAGGAACAAAATCTATTGTCAGATTTTCTTCATTCCAGCCGTTCCAGAGGAACAGCTCGACCAGTTGCAGGATGTCGCTTGCTTGCTGGCAATTGCTGATGATGAAACGGTGACAGGCTAGTTCTCCATTGCTGTTCTGGATTTCTCTGATCTCAGAAATGGTTTGCAGAGTGTCGTTGATCAGTTCATCAGACTGCTCGGGATAAATCACCTTTGCGCTTTTAAAAGACATAACTTTGATCTTTTCTGCTTCAGATAAGTCCTGATAGTCTTCCGGGAACATGGAAATGATAGGTTTGCTTTGGCGACAGAAAGCATGTACATCCCGTAATACACGGCTATCCTGTCTGATATCAAGCGATGCAAAATGGCATCCATAAAGGTTCACCTTACGGATTAAATCATCTACCAGGTCTACAAACAAGCCATCATGGTCCTTGATGAGGGTGGTTTTGATGTTGTTTAGATGAGACTGGAGTTCTGCAGCGATGTTTTTAGCTTCTATATTGTTGTCAAATGCATTTTCATATAAGACTTCCTGTACCACAGCGATGGTATCTTCAACACCCCTGAAGGTAATGCGGCGTTTCAAGTTTCTGAAATCTCTGTAATAGCAGCGGAACAAAATCTGACGAAGCATTTTGGCTACTTGAATGGTGTCCTGTGCGTGTACATTCGGGTTTCCGTCGCGATCACCGCCTGGCCAGAAGCCAAGTTCAATAATCTTTTTGGATTCCAGCTGAAATTCATTCAGGCTCTGATCTACTTCCGACTGGATCTGCGCAGCGGCAAAATAAAAGACGTTTTCCATATACCAGGCTAGGCTTAAAGCCTCGTCAACCGGGGTAGGAGATTTTTTGTTGAAGAAAGGCGTCTTTCCCAGTTGCTGTAGCAGTTGATTGATGGTCAGTACATCATTTATCTTAATGGCAGCTGTAAGGTCTGTAATAATAGACAAAACACTGCCTGGGTAAAATTGAGTAGGGTGCGCGGTTAATACCAGTCTCAGGGAAAATTCCTCAATCAGCTTCTCTATTTTATGGCTCAGAGCCTCATTGTCTACACCCTTCGAAAGATAAGAATGAAGAGAACTTTGATCGTCCATGGTGTTGAGTTTGTTAAAGGAGGCATCCTCTACGGCGTCAAAAAGAACGACCTGACGTTCAATGTACTGGATAAACCGGAACAAAAGATCTATTACATCCTTTTCACTGTTGTTTTGGGTGTACTTATCAAAAAAGCTCCTGATGATTTGTCCTGAATTTTCCCGGGCTTTTACACCGTCTTCACAATGCTTAATAAAAAGCGGAAGAAGGGTGCCGGTGTCTTTTACTTTGTAAAATGGTAGGGTTAGGAATAAGCTATTGTACAGTTCGAACCTCGATACAACTTCGTTGTTAAAGATGGATTCTTTTTGTCCTGTAGCTTTTTGTTTCTGCATCATGATTAACGGCTATTTTTTTCGCGCTTAATCTAGCAAAAATGATTCACATACGGGGTATGCTGACAAAATATTATTTGGAAAAATTTAAAACAACTGAAAAAAAACAATTTTGTACTGATGTAAAAATAAATTAACTTGCTTCTATTAAAGGTTAAATTAAATCTTTTAAACGTATGTGCCTGCTTTGATCGCATCAGATGTGCCAGCAGGCTTTAATTGTTATTTTTTTGGGATTAAAAAAGCCGTTAAGTTTTCTTAACGGCTTTTTATTTTAATGTACGTCTGCAGGAATCTCCACATTTTTCTTGAACTTCTGTAAGAACACCAGTGGAATGGAGCATAAAAGGATCAGTCCAACAACCCAATACGCATCACTGTAAGTGAGGAGCAGGGCTTGTTTGGTAACGGTACCATCAATAGCTTTTGCAGCCATGGATTTGGCATCCAGCAAATTATAGCCTTTGGCAATAAAATTATTGATATAGGCATTAAACCGGGTGGTAAATGCCGGATTATAATCGTTGATGTTGGCGAGCAAATTGCTACGGTGAAAGCCCTGACGGGTATGAATAAGCGTTGTTAGAGCGGCAATCCCGAAAGATCCTCCCAATTGTCTCATCATATTGTTTAATCCGGAACCTTGACCTACTTCTGCACCTTTCAAATCTTGTATGGCCAGTGTGGTTAAAGGAACAAACAGCAGGGCCATACCAATTCCCCGGATAATTAATGGAAGAAAGAAGTCGTTGGTTCCGGAAGCCAGTGTAGATTTGCTCAGCATGCTACAGAAAACAAAGAACAGGAACATTCCCATCGAGGCCATAAACTGCGCAGGGATCCCTTTTTTAAGGAACATTCCGATAAACGGCATCATTACAATAGTACAAAGCCCGCCAGGGAACAGCAATTCTCCGGTTTGCAAAGGCGAAAAGCCCAGCAGGTTCTGACAGAATACGGGGAATACAAATACAGATCCGTAAAGACCAAAGCCAAGAATAAAGGAGGTAAACATACCGATAGAAAAGCTCCGGTGCCTCATGATCTTGAAGTTGACGATTGGATGGTCTGTAGACATCTCTCTCCAGATAAAGAGTAAGAGTCCGAAAACCGAAACGATTGCCAGTACGGTAATATAAGGGGTCGAGAACCAGTCTTCGCTTTCTCCTTTTTCCAGAACTGTCTGAAGGCTACCAACAGCAATGGCCAGTAATGCAATTCCCCACCAGTCAACTGGTAAGCCCTGGCCGTCTTTCGGCGTCGTTCGAATAAAGGTGTAGGTACAGTAGGCAGCCAGTATTCCGACAGGAATATTCACGTAGAAGATCCATGGCCATGAACTGATGTCCAGGATATATCCGCCAATAGTTGGTCCTACTGTTGGTCCTACTACAGCACCCAAACCAAATAATGCAGTGGCTATACCGATATCCTCACGGGGCCAGGTTTCGATCAGGATGGCTTGTGCAGTAGAGATTAAACCACCGCCTGCAACACCTTGTATGATCCTGAACAACACCAGTTCTCCAAGAGAAGTCGCATTTCCGCAAAGGAAAGATGCGATGGTAAACAGAATGATAGAAGTCAGGAAATAATTTTTTCGGCCGAAGCGGCTACCGAGCCATCCCGACATGGGAAGGACGATAACGTTCGCTACGGCGTAACCAGTAGATAGCCAGGCCACATCCTCGAGGGTTGCGCCCAGGTTACCCTGTATCTGTGGTAACGCTACGTTCACGATGGTGGTATCAATCAGCTCCAGAAGAGAAGCTGTGATCACCGTGAAGGTAATGATCCACTTTTTTAAACCTTGCTCGGCCATTTTTTAGTCTTTAATAGAAACAGAAACTTTAACACTCATACCAGGACGTAATTTTTCCATCATGGCTTTAGAGGCTTTAGTGATTTTAATTTTTACGGGAATACGCTGAACCACTTTAACGAAGTTACCAGTTGCATTATCCGGAGGCAATAAAGAGCCTTTTGCACCAGTGATCGGAGAGAAGTTATAAACTTCACCCTGAATATCTTCATCCGGATAGGCATCAACATCAATTTTCACTTTAAGACCGGAATGGATATTTTCCAACTGGGTCTCTTTAAAGTTTGCTGTTATATACAGGCTGTTGTCATTTACAATGGAGAACAACGACTGACCGGCTTGTACAAGCTGGCCTTTCTGTACATTTTTTTTGGAAACAATTCCTGTGGCAGGTGCTTTAATTTCGGTATAGGATAGTTGAAGTTTTGCAAAGTCTACATCGCTTTGGTGCTGAGTAACGCCTGTATGGCTTACAGCAAGTTGTGATTGTGTGGTGCTGACTTGTTTAACAGCCGCGTTATATTGGTCATTAGCGGCAGTGAAAGCAGCCTGTGCAGACTCTTTTTGTGCTTTGGCCTGGTCAAATTGTTGCTGGGTGATGGAACCATCTTTTACCAGATTAGCATAACGCTCATAATCTTTCTGCGCCAGATTTAATTTTACCCTTGCGGCTTCAATGTTTGCTTTAGCTGTATTGGTGTTGGCAGCGGTGGCTGCAATTTCTGACTGGGACACGTTTACACCAGCACTGGCACCTTTTTGTCCGGCTTCTGCCTGTTCCAGTTTAACTTTAAAGTCACTATCGTCGAGTTTTACCAGGACTTGTCCTTCTGTGACGCGGGTATTCTCTTCAAACAGGATGTCTTTTACATAACCACCTACACGAGATACGACAGGGCTGATATCACCATCGATCTGGGCGTCATCAGTATCTACGTGTTTGCTGTAATAGATATATTCCATGGTGCCAAAAACGGCACCTATAATTACAAGTACACCTAATATGATAGGAACTACTTTACTTTTCTTTTTTGTTTCAGTTGTCATTGCTGTTTGTCTTATTGTTGAGAAATTTTTCCTGTTGATTTTAATAAAGTGTAATAAGCAAGTCCGGCATCAGCTTTGGCCAGTTCCAGATTGATTTTACTTTGATATAAAAGGGTCTCTGCATCAATTCTGTCTATTGCAGAAGCCACGTTGTTTTTATATTTAGAGGCCAATAATTTGTCGTTTTCTGTAGCTTGTTCAATGGAGGTTTGCAGAACTTTGATCTTGCTGATGGCCAGGGCATATTTTTGATAATTAGAGTTGATCTCTGTTTTTACCTGGTCTGAAAGGATGTCCTTCTGGATCACAATTCCTTTTTGTTGTACTTTGGATTCGCTAACCTTATGCTTATTGGTCCATAAATTTCCAAAATTCCAGGATACTGTTGCACCGACAGTAACAGGCATCAGATATTCATTTGCGGAGGGAATAAAGCTTCCGTTTGGATTAATGTAATATAGATTGGCTCCAACTCCAACAGTGGGAAGGGTATTGGCCTTGACCGATTTGATGTTCACTCCGGCAACTTTGTCCTGGATTTCCAGCTGTTTAAGTTCCTGTCTGTTGGCCATGGCCATATCGATATAAGTGCTCACCGGATCTATAATTTTAAGATCGTTCGCCGGTTCTGTGATTTCAATTTCTGTGTTTTCAGGTAAACCCAAAAGAACATCCAGATCGTAATTGATGATTTTACGGTTACTTTCTGCTTCCAGGTCAGTTAAGGAAACGTTGGCCTGCTGCAGTTGAAAGCGAAGTACATCATTTTTGGTCACGATACCTTGCTCAAAAAAGCGTTGCGCCTGTTTCAATTGACTGGCAATAGACTCCAGGTTCTGGGCTATTACTTTTTTGCTCTGCATTACTTTAAACAGGGCATAATAGGTATTAATGACGGCATAACTCACTTCGTCTTTATTCTTGTCTGCATCAAGTAAAGCAACCTGTGTCAATAAACGGGTGGTTTCCTGTGCATATTTTAATTTTCCTCCCCCGTAAACCAACTCTTCTACGGCTGCTGTTCCTACAAAAGCGTCTGCACGTTTAGGTAAAGTAAGAGGATCTGCACCCGAAAGGGATAATTTATTGGTCGGGATCTCTGCATGGTTATACATGAAGGAGGCCTTTGCGGTTGGGAGCGCATTATCTTTTACGATGCTCAGTTGGGCATTGGCTTCGTCAATTTTGTTCTGCGAGAGTTTTAGGTTCTTGCTGTTTTCTATGCCAAGCTGTACAGCCTCCTGCAGGCTCAGCTTTTTTACGTTTTGAGCGTAAAGCAAACCTGGCAGCAGCAAAACCAGCCCGCTTAATTTGATTGTTTTGTGTATCATTTCTGGGGTGTTAAATACGTTGTTATAAGATCATTCAGGTAGACGATCAGTCTTTCTGTTAAGATTTTTCGGTCTTCAGAAATATTGATGTCCAGTTTTGAGCCAGCAGTAATTTTTGAAGGAAATACGGCCACATTGCTGATGGTTCCCGTAATGGTGGCGATCAGCATGCGTACATCTATTTTTTTGAAACTGCCATTGTCTATGCCTTCATTAATGATGCCTTCGATCATATTTAAGTTAATAGCCATGGCGTCTTTCATCTTGCAAAAAATTTCTGGTCTTTGGGCCAATAGGAATTCACGGTGCATCATCCGGTGAAAAGGGATATTGTTCAATATCCTGTACACATAACGGTTAACAACCTTTTTTAATTTTTCCATACTGGAGACCTTATCCTCGTTGATACTGATCAGCTGCATGTTAAATTCTTTAATGCTGTTGGTCATGATTTCTGTGAACACGCCATCTTTGGATCCAAAATAATAATTGATCATAGCCATATTGGCTCCCGCTTCTCTGGCGATCTGTCGGGTGGATGTACCTTCGTAACCCAGTTCAGAAAATAGTTTCTCTGCTGCGGTTAAGATACTTGTCCTGGTGTCTACTTTTTCCATTTTAATATTGTGCCACAAAATTAATCAATCGATTGATTAATTTTGTAGATTATTTATCCGGTGTAGGATAATTGACCAAAATCTGACAAGTTTCGTATTTTTAGGCTCATCACTTAATCGGATAAAGACATGAGAAGATTTTTGCTGCTATTGCTCGCTGTACCTTTATTTTCTTTCGCAATTCTTAAGCCAAAAGAAACAGAAACAAAAAGCTGGATCAGAATTAACCTTCTGGGCTATCAGACTCATTCTTTGAAGGTTGCTGTATGGGTAACCAAAGGAGGTATTGTTCCAAAAAGCTTTGAACTGGTGGATAAAGAGACAGGCAGAGTAGCCTATAGATCTTCTTTTGTTAAAGCTTTTGGCCGTTATGGTCCATTCGAAGCTGGGGCGAGGCTTGATTTTTCGGCATTTGAAAAGCCGGGAAGATACCGGATCAGAACAGGAGGGGTTTATTCTCCTGAAGTGATCATTGGAGAGCAGGTCTATCATCATATGGCTGATTTTGTTTTAAAATACATGCGCCAGCAAAGAAGTGGGTTTAACCCCTATTTAAAAGACAGCTGCCATGTACATGATGGATATACCATGTATGGACCGATGCCGGATAGTACACGTGTTGATGTCAGTGGAGGATGGCATGATGCTTCCGACTATCTGCAGTATTCAACAACGTCTGCAAATGCGACCTATCATTTGCTGGCTGCCTACAGGGATTTCCCAGGGGTTTTTGGAGATCAATATGCTGATAACGGTCTGGAGGGTAAAAATGGTCGTGCCGATGTATTGGATGAAGCGAACTGGGGTTTAAAATGGCTGCTTAAAATGCATCCTCAGAAGGACTGGCTATTTAATCAGATTGCAGATGACCGCGACCATAGTGGAATGCGGTTGCCGACAAAGGACGATACAGATTACGGAAAAGGAAAAGAACGGCCCGTTTATTTTGCTAATGGTAAGCCCCAGGGGCTGGGCAAATTTCAGAACCGTGCTACTGGTGCTGCTTCTGTCGCCGGGAAATTTAGTAGCGCATTTGCACTCGGCAGCAAAATTTATAAGCAAAAGGAACCGAAGTATGCATCTTTGCTGGCCGATAAGGCTTTGAGTGCTTATGCTTTTGGCCTGGCCAGGCCGGGAACGCAACAGACAGCCCCCATGCGCGCCCCTTATTTTTATGAAGAAGACAATTGGGCTGATGACATGGAGCTGGCAGCAGCAGAGTTGTACGGAAATACCCTTGACCGGTCTTTTTTAGCCGCGGCGGGGGATTACGCTGCGCAGGAGGCTGTTACCCCATGGATGGGAACAGATACGGCAAGGCATTATCAATGGTATCCTTTCCATAATTTTGGGCATTATGAGCTGGCTAAGACTGCTGAAAATGAAGAAAGGAGAAAGATGGCTCTTAATTACAGAACGGGACTTGAAAAGGTTTGGAATAAAGCGAGGCTGAATGTTTTTTATCGTGGAATTCCCTTTATCTGGTGTTCTAATAACTTAACTGCCTCGTTTACTATACAAGCCTTTTTATACTATAAATTAACCGGAGACAAAACCTATGAAGAACTCAGCCAATCTAATTTCGACTGGCTTTTTGGTTGTAATCCCTGGGGTACAAGTTTCGTTTCCGGATTGCCGCAATGGGCGGATAGTCCGCAGGATCCCCACTCGGCTTTTACTCATTTAAATCATTATCCGGTAGACGGGGGACTGGTGGACGGTCCGGTGTACGGAAGTTTATATAAAAACCTTATCGGGATTAAGCTCTATGAGCCGGATGAGTATGAAGAATTTCAATCCGACCTGGTTGTTTATCATGATGATTACGGGGACTACAGCAGTAATGAGCCGACTATGGATGGAACAGCTTCTATGGTTTACCTCCTGGCAGCTTTTGACAGCAGGGGGAATGCTGTTGTGAAACGAGTAATGGAGGAAGGAGCGGTGGTGCGGGGAGACACATCGGCGAAAAAGATTGCCTTGGTTTTTACAGGAGATGAGTATGCAGATGGTGGCCAGGCTATTGGTAAGATCTTGCAGCAGCAGCGCATCAAGGCTTCTTTCTTTCTGACGGGACGTTTTTATAGAAATCCGAAGCATGAGCGTTTGATTATAAAATTAAAAAAGGATGGGAATTTAATGGGACCCCATTCTGATCAGCACCTTTTATATTGTGACTGGAAAAACAGGGACAGTTTACTGGTGAGCAGAGAGACTTTTGCGCGGGATCTGGAAGAGAATTACAATGCAATGGCAGTTTTCGGGATAGAAAAGCCAAAGTTTTTCCTCCCACCTTACGAATGGTATAATAAGGAGGTTGCCAAATGGGCGGGAGAGGAGGGATTATCCCTTATTAATTTTACTCCAGGTACTAGGTCTAATGCCGATTATACCTGGCCTGAAATGGGCTCGAACTATAGAAGCAGTAAAGAAATATACGATTCTATTCTAAATTATGAGGTTTCAAATGACTTGAATGGATTCATTTTATTGCTGCATATAGGAACTGACCCAAGAAGAAAAGACAAATTTTACAACAAACTAGGCCAGCTCATCACAGAATTGAAACATAAGGGGTATCAATTTGTTACGATAAATAAATTACCGGGGCTTTCGGGTGTTCCAATTTTAAAATAAATCAATACCTTTGAGGCATAAGAATTTAATAAAATGACTAAAGAAGAAAATAAAGCAAATTTTGACTGGGTTTATTACGTTTTGGGCCTGTTTTTTGGAATTGTGACCGGTGCTGTTATTTCCGGTAGTTTTGGCTATTCCCTTTTGGGTGGTCTGATTGGGTTCATTTTTTCTGCTATTTTCCTGAATAAAATTGTAAAAGGACGTACGTACTAATTGATTAACATATGAAAAGGTTAAGTCTTGTTTTCTGTTCGGCATTATTTGCATTGACTGTGCATGCGCAGGATGTCAAATTTTCAGCGCCTGATGCCAGTCCGGCTGATATTGTGTATTATCCGTTGAATGCGGCAAAGGTGAAGGCGGGGGATAATTCTACACCAATGATTAAGGTGGTTTATTCAAGACCAGCAAAAAAGGGAAGAGAGATCTTCGGTGTACTGGAGCCTTTTGGAAAAGTATACCGTCTGGGTGCAAATGAAAGTACGGAGATCCGTTTCTTTAAACCGGTGGTCATTGGTAAAAAAGAAATCAAGGCTGGAGCCTATAGCTTGTTTGCTATCCCAAATAAAGACAGCTGGACCATTATTTTGAATAAGCAGACTGACAGATGGGGTGCTTATACTTACGATGCTTCCAAAGATGAAGTAAGGGTTGATGTGCCGGTAAAACCGTTGGAAAATGTAATAGAAAACTTCTCTATTACTTTTGTTCCTCAGACAGATGGTGCAAGTCTGGTGATTGGATGGGATAAAACCTCTGTTCAGTTGCCAATTCAATTTAAGTAACAACGATAAACTATTTAATAAAAAGGCCGTATCCCGGCCTTTTTTGGTTTATGCTTTTTTACGCCGCAGAAAACTATCCAGGTAAATCAGCGCGAGGACGATATCTACAAAGAAAAAGATCCGGATGGATGTTGGGGTAATGAATTCCTGGGTATTGACCGGAAGTTTTAAGTCAGGTACTTTAAACGATTCGTCACTTAAAGTGCTGTTGGCAATGGTATAAACCATTATAGCCATTATGGACAGGAGAAAGAAGGCCGCAATGGAATAGATAATTGTCTTGCTTACTTTTGTTTTTAAGGCGATTGGGGCGATTTCGAGGCTAACCTGATCCATTACATTCCTGGTGAAGGACATAGACGGTTCTTCCAGTTCTGCACCTTTCATCAATTGCTGAATTTCCTGTAGTTCGGTATAGACCTGTTGGTAAGCTGGATCCGAGTTGATCTTTGCCGCTATTTCCCTCTTTTGATCAGCGGTTAATCCGCCGTCCAGGTAATCCCAAATTTCTTCATCTATCGTTTTCATATCAGCTCCTTTACTTCATCTTTTAGCAAATATTGTAATTTTTCTTTTAAACGGGTTCTGGCCCGGTGCAGTTTTACTTTAATCGTCTTGCTTTCCATATGCATGGTTTGTGCAATCTCTTCCAGACTTTGTTCTCCCATATAAAATAATGTAATGATCATAGCATCATCAGGCAAAAGCAGTTCAATGGCCTGACTGAGGTAGGCATATCCTGACTTTTTCTCGATGCCATTGGCATTATAGTCAGAAATATGATTTTCAATCTGAACTGTATTTTCATCGTCATTCAGAGAGAGGGTAGATAGCTTTTTCTTTCTGAGAAAGGTCATAGCTGTGGTATAAGCAATCGTATATAGCCAGGTGCTGAATTTAGAGGTGTGCTGAAAGGTGCCCAGGGCTTTATAGGCTTTTACGAAACAATCCTGGGCAATTTCCTCTGCATCTTCTCTATTCTTTGCAAAACGCATGGCCATGGTAAATACAAAGCGCTGGTGACGTTTAACCAGATCGGCGTAAACCGCGGTATTTCCCTCCAGTACTGCTGTAATTAATGCGTAATCCGTTTGCTGCTCCTGCATATATCTGTTGAGACGCCTGTTTTCGGTAGCAGGTTACAGCAATTTAATAAAATATTTAGTGTGCTGCGCCAGCAAAGAATTTTAGGCCGAGTATGGAGGCGATCAGGGTTGCTATAAAAAATATCCGCCAGAAATTGGCAGGTTCATTGAAATAGAGAATACCAACGATAACAGTACCCACGGCCCCGATTCCTGTCCATACGGCATAGGCTGTGCCCATCGGAAGGGTTTGGGTGGCTTTGTTTAAAAAGAAGAAACTCAGACTGATGCTAATGGCGAAGGCAACGGTCCATTTTAAATTGCTGAAGTTGTTGGATAGTTTTAGACATGTGGTAAAACCGACTTCGAAAAGCCCGGCTATGATGAGAATGATCCAGTTCATAATTGTAAATTTTCGACAAAAATACAACAAGACGGAGCAGGAGTTTTTTACATATGTTAAAAAAATACATGACCTGTATACACCAGGTAGTATACAGGTCATGCATAAGGGGGGGGGGATAAAATAGGATGTATTTTAACGTTCCTATTTTTCAGGATGATTATCCAGCCATTTCCGCTCAATAATATAAGATATAATAAGCCCTATACCCCCAAAAATACCCAGGCAACCAAAATATACCGCTGTGGCCTGTTCGTCTTCCATGTGGGCTTGCATGGAGATAAAAAGGGCGAGAAGTAAACCGATACCAAGGCCAACCAGTAGCAAGCCAAATTTCAGGCTTAGGAAAGGCATAGGAGCTGATGGTCTTGATTTTGCGATACCAGGATCAATGCCGCGTTCTATCATGGCCATTTTTTCTCTGTTGGATAAGTAGCGGATGCCGAATGCCAGGGCAAAGGCTCCAAGGAAAACTAAGATTGGAAGTAAGTCGTGCATCTTTTTATGTTTTAATTGTTTGCGATCTGTTAATTATATGTTCTGTTGGTTAGGACAACATGTTTTTTAATTAGGTTACACCCTTTGTTAAAAAATCTGCTATGCTTATTTTATCTTTATCGAAAAACATATTTTGGAGCAGATTCTGAATCATATTAAAAAGATATATCCACTCAAAAAGGGAGATCTGGATCTTCTGACAAGGGAATTAAACAGGATAGAGCTGCCCAAAAACCATCTGATCATTCGTTCTGACAGAATTGAACGCTCCCTATATTTTATTGAAAGAGGGGTTGCAAGAGCTTATTGTGATGGAAAGGACAATCAAATTACTTTCTGGTTTGGAATGGAGGGAGACGCTATTTTTTCATATCACAGTTATATTCATGGAACTAAAGGCTATGAAAATATCGTGCTCCTGGAGAATAGTGTGTTGTACGAGATAAAAACCGAGACCTTGCAAGGGCTTTTCAGCAAGCATATAGAGTTGGCCAATTGGGGAAGGAAATTTGCCGAACGGGAGCTGATCAAAACGGAAGAGCGCTTTATCGGCCGGCTTTTCACACCTGCTGCGGATCGTTACGCTGAACTGATCAAAAATGCGCCTTCTGTTGTTCAGCGGGTTCAATTGGGTTATATTGCTTCTTATCTTGGCGTTACGCAGGTAACCTTAAGTCGTATCCGTGCAGAGTTGAGATCAGTAGGCTTATAGAGGCTTAGGCAGAATGGCAACCGTTAGCCTGCTTACGCAGCTCATTTTGTCTTTATCCGTATAAATTTTAATTTCCCATACATGTGTTTTGGCCCCAATATGCAATGGTGTACAAATGCCTGTGACCAACCCATTTTTGACCGGTCGTAAATGATTGGCATTGACCTCCAGACCAACAGCAATATGTTTCTGCGGATCTATGCACATATAGGAGGCAATGCTTCCAAGGGTTTCTGCCAGTACTACGGAGGCTCCGCCATGCAGGATGCCTGCAGGTTGGTGTGTTCTTTCGTCAACAGGCATGGTTGCCTTTATGAAATTGCTGCCTACTTCGGTAAACTTAATGTCCAGCAGGGCTCCAATATGGTTTTTTGGACGGTCATTTAATGCTTCTGGTGTAAATTCTGAAAACCACATTACAAGTATCGTTCTTTGATGATTTGAGTATGATGGATAAGATGGCCTGCAATAGTGAACAGCAGTGCATTTACAGTGAGCTGTCTTCCTGCAGCGGTTCCTGTACGTTGCAGTTCCTGCGCATTGAGGGAATTGTAGAGATAAAGGTTTGCTTTTCTTAACAGGGAAAACTCCTCGGACAGGCTCAGTAGGCTTCTGTCTGCAAAATGTGCTTGTTCTACATAAGCATTTTCTTCAAAACCGGGTAGAGGGTTTTGTTCTCCTCGGGCTATACAAAGCAACCGATAGGTTAGAATTCTCTCTGTATCTATGATGTGCCCGACCATTTCTTTAATGGTCCATTTTCCTGTGGCATAGGCATAATCTGCTTTCTCAATCAGATTGTTCAGGAAATCGGGGAAGTCTGTACTTTGTTGTTTAAGGACTTCGAGTACGTTGTCCCCTTCTACCAGGCTGATATAGCCGCTAACCATTTCATGATAGTCTTTCGGTTGTGGTCGGTTCATAAGTAATGCTGCTTTTGAGTATAATTCTAAAGGTCGTTCCTTTTCCAAGTTCTGAATCTTTGACAAAGATCTGCCCGCTGTGGTAGTTTTCTACGATGCGGCGGGTAAGAGAGAGCCCAAGGCCCCAGCCTCTTTTCCTGGTGGTAAAGCCGGGCTGGAATACGGCATCAAATTTTGACCTTGGAATACCTTTTCCTGTATCGGTCACGTCAATAAAGACTTCTTCTTTTGCCAGGTTTTCAATGATGTTCACGGTGATGCTTCCTTCGTTAGCGATGGCATTGGCTGCATTTTTCAACAGGTTTTCGATCACCCAGTCAAACAGGGGAACATTTAACATGGCACGGACCTGTTCGTCTCCGGTAATGTTAAAGATGATCTTATCTGAGGTCCGCAATTTAAAATAATTAATGAAATTATGGATCACAACGAAAACGACATGGTCTTCCAGAATGGGTTTTGAGCCGATCTTTGAAAAGCGGTCGGTAATCACTTCCAGTCGTTTAATATCATTCTCCATTTCTGCGATCAGAGGGTCATCTTCCGCATCAAAGCGGGATTTGATGAGTTCCACCCAGGCCATAAGCGAAGAAATTGGTGTGCCCAGCTGGTGGGCGGTTTCCTTAGCCATCCCGACCCATACCTGGTCCTGCTCAGCTTTTCTGGCAGAACTGAAAGCAACATAGGCAGTGAGAAGAAAGAGGGCAATGACCCCGAGTTGTATATAGGGAAAATAACGAAGTTGTGTGAGGATAAAAGAGTCTTTATAGTAGACGAGCATCTTTCTGCCCATGTAATTAATAGGTAAAGGGGCATGCTGCTTTTTCATCCGGCTCAGTTCACGTTGGAAATAGCCTGGGTCATAAGTGGCCTTGGACGTGGCATCTACGTAATTGGTCTTGGTGCTGTCAAGGCGCAGGTAGGTTTCTATCTTTGTTCCGGTGGTGTCGGTTAGGATGACAGGTACGGTGCTACTGGAAGTGATCATATTGAGCACTTCTGCATACAATGCATCTTCAAAGATCTGGGAGGATTTTTCGGTTCCTTTGACCCAAAGCTCAAATTGTATTCTTTCTTCCCGTTCCATTTTTTTAACGAAAAAATCGCTGTAAAAAACAGATGCTGCACCGATTACTGCTGCAAAGGCAAGTAAGAATAATTTCCAGCGACGTTTTTTTTCGTAAGGGTTCATAAAATGTGGAGGCAAATTACAAAATAGCATTCAATAACGCATCAATAGAACGGTAACAGTGTAAAAAATATATATTTGCAGGTAAGATTATGGAAAAGAAAGTTAGAGTAAGATTTGCTCCAAGTCCGACAGGAGGACTGCATTTAGGTGGTGTACGCACCGCATTGTTTAACTATTTATTTGCCAAACAGCATGGCGGAACCTTTGTTTTGCGTGTAGAAGATACAGACCAGACCCGTTTTGTGGCGGGGGCTGAAGAATATATTGTTTCCTGCCTGGAATGGTGTGGAATGTCTCCAGATGAGAGTCCTCAAAAAGGAGGTGCATTTGGTCCGTACCGTCAGAGTGAACGCAAAGCGAGCTATAAACAATACGCAGACCAGCTTATTGCTGATGGCTATGCTTATTATGCTTTTGATACCCCGGAAGAACTGGATGCAAAACGGAAAGAATTTCCTAATTTTTTATACGGGCAGTCTACCCGTATGCAGATGCGAAACTCATTGACCTTACCAGCGAAAGAGGTAGAGGCTTTGCTGGAAAAACAGACGCCGTTTGTTGTTAGAATTAAAATGCCGGAAAACGAACAGGTTTCCTTTATTGATCTGATCCGGGGCCATGTGAGTTTTGATACCAATCTGGTGGATGATAAAGTGCTTTTGAAAGCCGATGGAATGCCAACGTATCACCTGGCTGTTGTAGCAGACGACAAGGCCATGGAGATTAGCCATATTTTTAGAGGTGAGGAATGGCTGCCATCAGCACCAATTCATATTCTGCTTTGGAGATATCTGGGCTGGGAAGACGAAATGCCACAGTGGGTACACCTTCCGCTGATCTTAAAGCCAGATGGAAACGGAAAACTAAGTAAGCGTGACGGCGATAGACTGGGATTCCCTGTGTATGCCCAAAATTGGACGGATCCTAAAACCGGAGACTTGACCGCTGGCTTTAAAGAACTTGGTTTTATGCCTGAGGCTTTTATAAATCTGCTGGCAATGCTGGGATGGAATGATGGAACAGACCAGGAGATTTTTAATATGGATGAGCTGATTGAAAAGTTTTCTATAGAGAGGATCAGTAAGGCTGGAGCGAAATTTGATTTCGAAAAGGCTAAATGGTATAATCATGAGTGGATTAAGCATGCCGAAGCGAAAAAAATCGCTCCTGTTATCAAAAATGAGTTATTGAAAAGTGGTTTGGCATCTGTTGAAGATCATTATCTGGACAAAGTAATTGATCTGGTCAAAGACCGGTGTCATCTTTTAACAGATTTTATCACACAAAGCCGTTATTTTTTTGTTTCTCCTGAAACCTATGATCTTGCTGCGGTAAAACCAAAGTGGACGGTGGAGAAGAGCACCTTTTTTGAAGCTTTTATGGCTGTTTTAAAAGATGGGTTAAGTGCGGTGGAGCTGGAAGAAAAATTTAAGGCTTTAACAGCAACACACCAACTCAAGCCAGGTGAGCTGATGCTTCCATTCCGGATTATGCTGGTGGGAGGAAAATTTGGTCCCGGTGTATTTGATATAGCGGTATTGCTTGGTGCTTCAGAAACGGCAGACAGAATCAAAAAGGCTTTATTGGCGTTTAACTAAATATAATTGATATGCAATGGTTCGGTAAAGGTAGTGGTAATATCGAAGACAGGAGAGGAGGAAAGGGGGGGCCTGTTCTGGGCGGAGGAATTGGTCTTCTGGTCATCATTGTTGGTCTCTTTTTTGGAAAAGACCTTACGGGTCTGGTGAGTCAGATTCCTGCCGGAACTACCCAGCAGGAGGCTAAAAAAGGTGATCCCACGGATGCAGAGGGTAAGTTTGTTGATGGCGTACTGGAATCCACCAATCAGGTATGGGAACAGCAGTTTGCAGCAATGAACAAAACCTATGAAAAGCCCGCGCTGGTTTTGTTTGACAACATGGTGCAGTCTGCCTGTGGAAATGCAAGTTCAGCGGTAGGGCCTTTTTATTGTCCCGGAGATCATAAGGTCTATATCGACCTGAGTTTCTATCAGGAACTGAAAGATCGATTTGGTGCTGCAGGTGATTTTGCCCAGGCCTATGTGATTGCTCACGAGGTTGGACATCATGTACAGAATCTTTTAGGGATCTCTGCGAAAATGGAGCGCTACCGGAGTCAGCTCAGCGAAAAAGAGTACAACAGGATGTCTGTTAAACTAGAGCTTCAGGCCGATTTTCTCGCCGGTATGTGGGCCAGGCATGCGCAGGATCTGAAAGATTTTCGCCTGGATCCGGGTGATATTGAGGAAGCGATGAATGCAGCGAATGCAATTGGAGATGACAAACTTCAGCAGCAGGGGCAGGGACAGGTCGTTCCCGACGCTTTTACGCATGGAACATCTGCTCAAAGGGTATATTGGTTTAAAAAAGGATTTGATACTGGTGACATTAACCAGGGGGATACTTTTAATGCCAGCCAACTTTAATGCGTTAGCCGCGATAGATAAGCCTGCTATATCCAAATTCAATAATATAGATTGAAAGCATACATTATTCTTTAAAGTTATATATATTAGAAATATTTTAAACGGCTGATTCCAGAAAAAGCGAAGCTGGTAAGTCCTATTTACCTTAAATAATGATCCTAATTGTAGACGATACGCCAGAAAATCTTATTTCTTTAAAAAAAGTTCTCGAAGCACATAATTTTGAGGTGGATACAGCATCTTCTGGAGAAGAAGCTTTAAAAAAGGTTCTCCGGAATGAATATGTTTTGATTATTCTCGATGTTCAGATGCCGGGAATGGATGGCTTTGAAGTTGCAGAAGCGATTTCGGGTTATAGTAAAGCAAGGGAAACAGCGATTATTTTTCTCTCTGCAGCCAACACGGAACTTCGTTTTATTACCAAAGGGTATTCTTCAGGGGGGCTGGACTATATTACGAAACCGGTAGATATGGATGTGTTGTTGCTGAAGGTTAAAACATTTTATCGAATTTACGAGCAAAGCAGGAAATTGATCGAGATCCAGAAAGCATTGCTGGATGAAATTGAATTTAGAAAGAAGGCCGAAAATAAGAAAGATGAGTTTATCAGTATTGCCAGTCATGAACTCAAAACTCCATTAACAAGTGTTAAGGGATATATGCAATTGCTAGACAGAAGTATTGACAAGGGAGACGTGACGACGGTTAAGAGACATTTGCAAAAAGCGCAGACTCAGCTGGAAAAATTAAATGAACTGATTGCTGATTTGCTGGACATCTCTAAAATAGAGAGCGGTAAGCTCAAATTCAACAAGAAGAGTTTTATGATGCATGAATTACTGGATGGAGTGATCGAGATCATTCAACAATCTAATCCTGAGTTTAAGATCATAAAGAATGGATCTGCATCTGTACCGGTATACGGTGATGAGATGAGAATAGAGCAGGTGATCATTAACTTTATGACCAACGCGATAAAATATTCTCCCGGTACCAGTGAAATCCAGATTAATTTACGAAATGAAAATGGGCGTTTGTATCTTGGTGTGAGAGATTTTGGTATTGGCATAGATGAAAAGCAGCAGCAAAGTGTCTTCGATAAATTTTTTCGAGTAGAAGAAACTGCAATCCAATTTCAGGGACTGGGGATCGGTCTTTATATTTCTGCAGAGATCATTAGAAGGCATGGTGGTGAGGTGGGTGTAAAAAGTACCCCGGGTGAAGGCTCTGAATTCTATTTTTATATTCCACTGACATCCGAGACAGAATAATTTTATGAAAAAAACGATAAAAAATAACCTCAGAATTGGTCTAGGGCTATCTTTACTAGTACTTTTCGTCAGTTCCTCAGCGTCTTATTTTAGCATCAGAAACCTGATCAGAAATTCTGAACTTGTTGCACATAGCAACGATGTTATTTCTAACCTCGATAATATCATATCAACACTTAAGGATGCGGAAACAGGACAACGAGGTTATTTACTGACAGGCGAGAAAGTTTTTCTTGAACCTTATAACGGAGCGAAAGCGGTTGCTCTGGATCAGGTTAATGAAGTCATGAGCCAGACAAGGGATAATGATTTTCAGCAAAAGAACATAAAGAGACTGCAGGATAACATTGAGCACCGAATGGACATTCTGGATAAGACCATTTCGATAAAAAGCCGTGGTGGAAATGTGAGTGTAGTGGAGCTTTTAAATGGGAAGCTTTATATGGACAATGCAAGGGCTTTAATTAAAACCATGCAGGTTGAAGAGAAAAGACTCCTGGAGGAACGTACGGCCGATCTGAATAAAATGGCACGTTATACACCGATATTAATTGTTATTGCAGCCTGTCTCGCTTTATTGATCACTTTCTTCTTTTATAGACGGGTTTCTTCAGATTTTAATACGAGAACGAGACTTCAGCAAGCTTTACAAGACAAAAAAGATGAAATGGATACCCGTATTCGGGTGATACAGGAATTGTCTAGTCAGATTTCCAAAGGAAATTACCACATCAGACTGGAGCAGGAAGGGGAAGATGGTTTGGGAAGCCTTGCTGCGCATTTGAATGCTATGGCAGAGTCTCTCGAGTATTCATTCGGTTTGCTGGCCGATAAAGAATGGCTTCAGGCGAGTATAGCGGGACTGAACGATAAAATGGTGGGCGAAAAAGGAGTGGCTGAACTGGCGCATGATATTCTGGATTTTACTGTAGAAAGGACAGGAAGTCAGATAGGCGCCTTTTATCTGCTGGAGAATAAGAACTTGGTTCTTAGAGCAGGTTATGCCCTTAATCATCAGGAGGAAACTAAACGTATTCCTTTAGGAGAAGGGGCCGTGGGGCAGGCGGCCCTTTCAGGAAAACAGATTTTGCTGAATGATATTCCGGAGGGGGAACTGACCATTAGCTATGCCTCTGGAAATACACGGCCAAGGAATATTGTGGCTGTTCCAGTCATCAGGGATGCCTCGGTTGTTGGCGTTCTGGAATTCGGTTCACTGGCGACTTATACACCTCTTCAATTGGATTACCTGAACAGTATAGGTGCGAATATAAGTATCGCCATTCATGTTGCCCAAAACCGGAAACGGCTGCAGGAATTCCTGGAAGAAACCCAGGCCCAGGCCGAGGAGCTTCAAGCCCAGCATAGTGAACTGGAGGGCTTGAATGCAGAATTGGAAGCGCAAACACAGAAAATCCAAACCTCTGAAGAGGAACTGAGGGTACAGCAGGAAGAACTGCTCCAGAGTAATCAGGAGCTGGAAGAACGGACCAGTTTGCTCGAAGAACGAAATCAGCTGATCCAGGAAAGAAACCTGGAGATCCAGCAAAAAGCGCAGCAGCTGGAACTCAGTACTAAGTATAAATCGGAGTTTCTTGCCAATATGTCGCATGAATTGAGGACACCACTGAATTCTATTCTGTTGCTGTCTAAACTGATGTCTGAGAACAAAGAGCTGGATAAAGAGTATATTGAATATGCTGAAGTGATCCAAAGCTCGGGACAAGGTTTACTTGGATTGATTGATGAAATCCTGGATCTTTCTAAAATAGAGGCGGGTAAAATGAAACTGGAATTTGCAACGGTAAGCGTAACTGAGGTTGCTACAGATATGCGTTCTTTATTTAACCCGATTGCAAAAAATAAAGGATTAGATCTCGTTGTCGAAGTGGAAGAGGATATTGATCCGATTTATACAGATAAAATGAGACTGGAGCAGATTTTAAAGAATCTACTGTCGAATGCAATTAAATTCACTGGTCAGGGAAAAGTAAGCCTTACAATTACCTCAGATAAAGAAAATAGAGTCTTGCTGTTCAAGGTTTCTGATACGGGAATAGGAATACCTGTAGAAAAACAACAATTAATCTTTGAAGCCTTTCAACAGGCAGATGGTTCTACGCGGAGAAAATTTGGAGGCACTGGATTAGGGTTATCTATTAGCCGGGAACTGGCGAAGCTGCTTGGAGGTGAGATTGAACTGACCAGTAAAGAAAATGTGGGGAGTGAATTTACATTGTCCTTATTCTTGAATGGAGCAGGAAAAGGTGAAATCCCTGGAAAAAGAGAACCCATTTTTGCGGTGCCAAACTATGTGGATACAATCCCTGAGGCGCTTCCAGAAAGGTTTACTGTTACACAAATCCCTCAGGAAGTGGAAGATGACAGAGATCATATCCTGACGGAAGATAAAGTGATTTTGATTATAGAAGATGATACTGCTTTTGCAAAAACGCTATTGTCATTTACAAGGAAAAGGAATTATAAGGGAATTGTGGCTGTTAGGGGTGATGTCGGTATAGAAATGGCTAATCATTATCATCCTCTGGCCATTCTTCTGGATATTCAGCTTCCGGTTAAAGACGGCTGGCAGGTCATGGAAGAGCTTAAGGCAAATCCCAAAACCCGGCATATACCAGTACATATCATGTCTTCACTGGAAGTTAAAAAGGAAAGCCTTCTGAAAGGAGCGGTTGATTTTATCAATAAACCTGTGGCCCTGGAGCACATGAAGCAGATCTTTCAGAAGTTGGAACATGCACTAAGCAGACACCCTAAAAAAGTGTTGATTGTAGAAGAGAACAAGCAACATGCGGAAGCTCTGAGTTATTTTCTCAGCAATTATAGCATTCAAACTGAAGTGGCAACGAATGTAATACAGAGTATCGATGCACTGAAAAAGCAAGAGGTAGATTGTGTTATTCTGGATATGGGTATTCCAGATAAAAATGCCTATGAAACCCTGGAAATGATTAAGAAAAGCGAGGGATTGGAAAACCTGCCAATTATTATTTTCACCGGAAAGAATTTGTCAAAGGGAGAAGAAAACCGGATTAAACAGTATGCGGACTCTATTGTAGTGAAAACAGCTCATTCTTATCAACGGATATTGGATGAGGCGGGTCTTTTCCTGCATTTAGTAGAAGCCAAAGAGGAAGATAAGAAAAAGCCTGTTTCGGAAAAACTTGGAGGTCTTTATGAAGTATTGAGCAATAAAACGGTGTTGATTGCGGATGATGACGTAAGGAACATTTTTTCACTCACCAAAGCCCTGGAGCAACATAAGATGAAAGTGCTTGCCGCTACCGATGGAAAGGAAGCGTTACAGATCTTAAAGGAGAATCCATTTGTGGATATTGTACTGATGGATATGATGATGCCGGAAATGGATGGTTATGAAAGCACCAAACAAATCCGAAAGATTCCTGCATATAAAAATCTTCCTGTACTTGCAGTTACTGCAAAGGCAATGATGGGAGATAGGGAGAAATGTATTGCAGCGGGGGCATCTGATTATATTTCAAAACCAGTGGATATAGACCAGCTGGTTTCTTTGCTAAGGGTTTGGTTGTATAATAAAGTTTAAAAGACATAACCGGAGTTTATGGAGAACACTAAGAAAGTATTAATAGTAGATGATGATAACCGTAATATATTTGCTCTTAAGGCGGTTTTGAAGGCAAAGGGTTATACTTGTTTGTCGGCTACCGGTGCAGAGGAAGGACTTCAGCTTTTAGCAGAAGATGAAGAAATTGGAGTGGTGCTCATGGATATGATGATGCCGGGAATGGATGGCTATCAGGCCATGGCAAAAATGCAGCAGATACCTGATCTTAAAGATATTCCGGTAATTGCTGTAACTGCACAGGCTATGGTTGGCGATCGGGAACGATGTCTGGAGGCCGGAGCGAAAGGTTATGTCTCCAAACCAATTAACGTGGACAGTTTGACACAGTTACTCTCACAACATCTAAAATAAACAATTTGGAACTGCCTTTAATTAGCGATGAACAGGTTGAGATCTTGTTGTCAGATCTTTTGGAACATTATGGATATGACTTTACGGGCTATTCTAAAGCGTCCCTGAAAAGAAGGGTGATCCGGCTGTATTCCTTGGATAAAGTTCCTGGCTTTGCTGAATTCAGATATAAGATTATTAATGACAACGTATATTTTAAACGATTTGTTGAACAGATTACGGTAAATGTTACGGAGATGTTCCGGGATCCTGTTTTCTTTAAAACGCTGCGGGATGTTGTATTGCCCCGATTGGGGACTTACCCCTTTATCCGGATCTGGTTGGCTGGCTGTTCTACCGGAGAAGAAGCTTATTCTATTGCTATCCTGTTAAAGGAGTTGAATTTACTGCATAAGTCGTTGATTTATGCAACAGATCTTAATCCCTCTGTGTTGGAAAAAGCAGGGCAGGGAATGTTTCAGTTGAGCTATATGAAACAATATTCAGAGAATTATATACTTTCTGGTGGGAAAAATGATTTTTCCAGCTATTACACAGCAAAGTATTCATTAGCAAAATTTGATGATGAACTCCGAAGCAAAATGATTTTTTCGACACATAACCTGGTTTCCGATCATTCTTTTAACGAATTTCAGTTAATTTTATGTAGAAATGTGCTGATCTATTTTGACCGCGATTTACAACATAAGGTCCTGGAGCTTTTTGACGACAGTCTGGAAGACCTGGGCTATCTGGCCCTTGGAACAAAGGAGACGATAGACTTTTCCAGAATCTCCAGGAAATACAAAAGACTGCAGAGCGAGAAGATCTGGCGAAAAACGAATTAAAATGAAACCATCATGAGCAACAATCACAACCTGCAATAAACCGAGTGTTAGCGAGTTCTTGAACACAAAATTAAATAACTGCTCGTGAAAAATATTGTTCATGATAGCTTCATTACCGTTAAAAACAAATTATATCCCAATGAAAAACTGTGAAGCCCTGATTATTGGAGGATCTGCCGGAAGCCTGGATGTTTTACTCCGGGTGTTGCCTGCAATTAAGCCAGATATAAAATTTCCGGTCATTATTGTGATACACAGGAAGCATGGAGCTGATTCTTTATTACCTGAGCTGCTTTCCGGACGGACGAGAATGGAGGTTAAGGAAGCGGAAGAGAAAGAAGAGATTATTCCCGGAACAGTATATGTTGCCCCTTCAGACTATCATTTACTTGTGGAATTAAACAGGACCTTTTCTTTGGATTATTCCGAAAAGGTAAACTATTCCAGGCCAGCGATTGATGTTACGTTTCAGACCGCTGCTGAAGTTTATAAAAAGAAACTCGTATGTCTATTGCTTTCGGGTTCAAATTCGGATGGTGTAAATGGCTTGAAAACGGTTAAAGAATGGGGTGGAACTGCCATTATCCAAAATCCGGAAACAGCCCAGGTTGCCTTTATGCCGCTGCAGGCAAAACAGCATGTGAAAATAGATCGAATTTTAAACATTGAAGATATGGCAGAATTCATAAATTTGTTGTCCTAATAACCCCTATAAATGGCTACACCAAAAAAAGTCTTCATTTTTGATGACAATGCGGAAATATTGGAATTATGCACGATTATCCTGGAGGATGCAGGCTACGAAATTAAGACCTCCTCAACGTCCAATGATATCATTGATCAGGTAACGGCATATACACCAGACTTGATCTTCATGGACAACTGGTTACCAGATGTAGGAGGAATAGACGCAACCAGGGAGCTTAAAAGGCATGAAAACCTAAAGCATATTCCTGTCATCTATTTCTCTGCCAATAACGATGTAAAGTCACTGGCAGAGCAAGCCGGAGCCGATGGATACCTCTCTAAACCGTTTGATATTGAAGATTTGGAGAAGATCGTGAGCAAACATTTATAAGTTTAGTTTTTCATTCGGCCTGTCTCTTCTTCTACACCTGTAGCGCGCTTTTGGGCAGGTTTGATTTCATTTTTTCCAAAACGATAGGTGGGGGGGATCCTGCCAACCTGGCTACGAAGACTTTCAAGGAGAAGAGTGAATACCCCATCATGTTTGCTTTGAGGAAGTAAACCCCTGCGCGTTGATCTGGTCGAATTGAAACTTTCCCTGATGGTCTGTCAGGGCTGTCTTGATTAGAATAAAAAAGCCGGAATATTATTTTCCGGCTTTTAAAATTTAAAGAAGATAGGGTTACTTAACGCCTAAAACGTCTACACCCTGCTCAAAAACAATATCTACAGGAATGCCTTTTTTACTAAGTCTATCGAGATCAGATTGTAGCTCTGCAGGAATGATTGCTTTTTCTTTTTGTACTTTGGCAACAGCATTATAATCTCCGTTTCCCTGAAGGGTGATGATGACGTTGCTCAGATCGTTCATGGCTGTGGCGAATTTGTCAAAATCAACTTTATAGGTTCCCGCTTCTGTTCTTAGAAAAGCGCCTTTTTCTTTGAAAAAGTTGAAACACTGCATATTGGCTTTTCCATGTGCACTGGCTGCACCAAATCTCACAGAACGCAGGATTCCTGCCATAAAGGTGGTATAATAGTCTTTGATGTCTCCGGTGAGTTCTCCTTTTTTATGTAAGCCAGTTACCATATAGAGCCCCAGAATATCCGCTTTGCCTTCTTCCAGCCAGGAGTATTGCTCTTTTAAAGCCTCTTTAACAAATCCTTTGCCGGTAATGGTTTTTTTGATTCCCAGACCATGGGCAACTTCGTGGAACATCACATTGGCGAAGAAAGCATCAAATTTAATATATTGCTGCTGATCTTTATCGATAAGTTCTTTCGCAATAGGAATAAGGATTTTGTCAAACTTGGCCTTCATAGCGTTTTTTAGCTGAGAGCGACGAGTACCTTTCTTTTGCTGGATAATCTCGTCATTTGGAAGGTTTACTGCAATGGTTTTTGATCCGGCATTACAATCCCCCGCATAATAGACCACATCATAGGCATTCAATTCACTATCGGTACCGGGGGTTTCTGTTTTGTATTTTTCTGCAACCGGTAATCCTTTTTGCAACTCGGGCAACATACTTACATATTTTGCAAGACGTTTACTCCAGACCCGATCCTTCACAAGAACGTAAGACTCATAAGAGGCACGGGCATTAAACATTTTGTCTTCGTAATTCTCAATCGGCCCGATAATGATATCTAAACCATTATTCTTCATGTCGAGCCAGGCATAATCGCTGGCCGTATAATTATCAGTAACCAGAGCGTCTGATCTTAAATTCAGGTATTTCTTTAGTCCGGGATCTTCTGCCAGCAAGGCTGCCTGTTTGAGCAGACTTGAGGCTTGCTGAAGTTCGGTTGCAAAGAGTACATGATAAGGAACGACGCTTAATTTACCTGCATCATCTTTTCTGATTACGGAATAAGGGTTGAACTTGTCTTTGAGGCTGGCTTTTTCAATCTCTTCCTTGGTCATGCCTTCCGGATAGAAAGTGGCGCCATCTGGTTTAGGACCAATTCCCGTAATAAAAGGTTTATCGCCATTGAGCCTATCCCAGGGTCCATAATTGATTTTTATAAATGATCTTGAATTTTCGTCTTTAACTGTATTGAGAAGACTGTCTGCTTTTGGGTAGGTTTGTTTCCAGAACAAGTCGTCCATGATCTGGGCTGCCTGAATCAGTAAGGGGAGTATTTTTCTTTCGTTGATACTGAGGTCATTCAGGTTCGTGGTCAGCTTTACGGTTTCATAGATGCCGATGCGGTGATTGACATAGTCTTGCAGGCTGTCTTGCGCGGAGGTTGATTTTCCTGTTTTAGCCGTTTTTTTGTCCGGATTGCCCGTACATGATGCCATGCCTGCGACTACAGCACAGCTGATGAGGAGATGAGTTGCCTTTTTTATGTTCTTCATCTTAGATGTTTTTGTTTTATTGTGTTTGCCGGGCATCTGTTACCTGCCTGTCCCACAATTGTTTTTCATGAATATTTTTTAATTACCCGGGAATGCGAGATTTAAATTTCTCGGCATTTAAGAGTGCAACTAAATTAGTAAAAAAATGCAGGGCGCAAACAAAGTTTAAGGTATTCCAAACCATTTAGATAAATATTGGTTAATTTCACAGGGTGATTAAAAAATTGAAAATGTTAAACCAAAGCTTCCCGGCAAACATTTTGCTGATCTGCAGTACTGTTCTTTTCTTGGGCGCTTGTTCCTCAGGCAGGTATGCTGCGACAAATAAGGTTTACAAACAGCAGGCAAAATCGTTTGCCGAAACGATACAGGCTTTTCCGCCCGAAAATCAGCGTATAGATTCCTTAGGTGAAGGTTTGCAGTCATTTATCGGGACAGTGAATTTCGGCATCAGAAAACCCAACTTTGTGATTATTCATCATACCGCGCAAAGCTCCATGGATGAGACGATAAAGACATTTACGCTGACTAAAACACAAGTTAGCGCACATTATGTGGTCAGCAGGGATGGTAAAGTGGTGCAAATGGTTAATGATTATTTAAGAGCGAACCACGCTGGTGTGGGGCGCTGGGGAAATGATACCGATTTGAACTCTTCATCCATTGGAATTGAGCTGGATAACAATGGAAATGAGCCATTTTCCGATGCACAGATCAATAGCTTATGTTGCTTGTTGGCCACTTTGAAAAAAAAGTATAATATTCCAACGGCAAATTTTATTGGCCATGCGGATATTGCCCCGAAAAGGAAGCCTGATCCGAATAAGTTCCCATGGAAGAAACTGGCGGAAAAGGGCTTTGGCTACTGGTATGATCCTGTACTTAAATTGCCACCGACAGATTTTAACACTGATGTGGCGCTTCGCTTGATTGGTTATGATATCAGTAATATTGGAGCTGCTATAACGGCTTTTAAGCGGCACTTCGTCCAAAATGATATTACTCCAAAGCTAACGCCTGCCGATAAACTGATCTTGTATAATTTATACACTAAGTATTTGTAAAAATTCGACGAATCTTTATATAACAAAAAAGCGGCTAATTCAAAGAATCAGCCGCTTTTTTGTTATATATTTTTATTTATTTATTCCCTTTGGCCCAGGCATCTTTGAGACCAACTGTCCGGTTAAAGATCAGTCGATCTGGGGTGGATTCTTTATCAAAACAATAATATCCTTTACGGATGAACTGGTATTTTGAATTTACATCTGCATTGGCAAGATAAGGTTCTATATAGGCATTTTTGATCACTTCAATGCTGTTTGGATTCAGGTAATCTTTAAAGTCTCCTTCTTCGCTGTCAGGAGACTCTACACTGAATAAACGATCATAAACACGTATTTCGGCCGTTTTAGCATGTGCTTTACTCACCCAGTGGATTGTTCCCTTAACATTGATACCACTGGTATCTTCGCCGCTTTTAGATTCCGGAATATAACTACAACGGATCTCGGTTACATTTCCATCTGAATCTTTTACAAAATCCTCACATTTTACAATATAGGCATGTTTAAGCCTTACCATTGCTCCGGGAGCAAGTCTGAACCATTTTTTTGCAGGTTCCTCCATAAAGTCCTCACGTTCTATCCAAAGCTCATTGCTGAAAGGGATTTCCCGGTGACCGCCTTTATCTTCTGCTTCAGGGTTGTTTTCGCCAATGAGAATTTCTTCATGGCCAGCCGGATAATTAGTGATGACCATTTTGATAGGGTCTGTAACGGCCATAACCCGGTTGGCTGTTTTATTTAGGTGTTCGCGGATGCAAAATTCTAAAAGGCTCAGTTCAATCAGATTTTCTCTTTTAGCGATCCCGATCCTTTCACAAAATTCACGAATGCTTTCCGGCGTGTATCCGCGGCGTCTCAGTCCACTGATGGTTGGCATGCGGGGATCGTCCCAGCCACTAACAACGCCTTCGTTAACCAGTTGCAGAAGTTTACGCTTACTCATGACGGTGTAGGTCAGATTTAAACGGGCAAATTCATACTGGTGCGAGGGAAAGATGTTTAGCTTTTCTATGAACCAGTCGTAGAGTTCGCGATGTGACACATATTCCAATGTACAGATAGAATGGGTGATTTCCTCAATGCTGTCGCTTTGGCCATGGGCAAAGTCGTACATTGGATAAATGCACCATTTGTTGCCAGTTCTGTGGTGTTCTGCATGTTTGATACGGTATACTATAGGGTCCCGCATCAGCATGTTAGGACTGGACATATCTATTTTTGCCCTTAGTGTGCACGCCCCATCTTTAAATTCTCCGTTTTTCATCCGGGTAAAAAGATCCAGATTCTCTTCAATGCTACGGTTCCTGTACTGGCTGTCTACACCTGGTTCGGTAGGGGTTCCTTTTTGCGCTGCAATTTCTTCAGCAGTACTATGGTCAACATAAGCCAGGTTGTTTTGCACCAGTTTAACAGCAAAATCATACAGTGTGTCAAAATAGTCGGAGGTGTAGAGTTCATTTTTCCATTGAAATCCGAGCCACTTGATGTCTTCCTGCTGGCTGTTTACATATTCGGTTTTCTCAGTAACCGGGTTTGTATCGTCAAATCTTAAATTGGTATAGCCTCCATATTTTTGGGTCAGACCAAAATTCAGGCAAATCGCCTTAGCATGACCAATGTGCAGGTAGCCATTTGGCTCTGGGGGAAAACGAGTTACCAGAGCCTTGTATTTTCCGCTGTTTAAATCGTTTTCAATGATCTCTTCAATAAAGTTCAATGATCTTTCCTCACTCATAAAAACTGTAAATTTAGACTCCAAAGTTAACATAAAACCGCTAAATTAATTACTTTTACCTTTCACAATTCGTATAATTTATGAGCAGTACATTAAACAGGCCAGTACGTGTTTTAGTCGCTAAAGTTGGACTGGACGGACATGACAGGGGAGCAAAAGTGATTGCAACTTCGTTACGTGATGCAGGGATGGAAGTGATCTATACCGGTCTCCGTCAGACTCCTGAAATGGTCGTAAATACGGCTCTGCAGGAAGATGTGGATGCGATCGGGATTTCGATCCTCTCTGGCGCACATATGACGGTTTTCCCGAAGATTATCGCTGTGATGAAAGAAAAAGGATTGACTGATGTATTGTTAACAGGCGGTGGGATTATTCCCGAGGGAGATATGCGGAAGCTGAAAGAACTTGGAGTGGGCGAACTATTTGCCCCAGGAACAACCATGGTGACAATTGTTGATTATATTAAAAACTGGGTAGCTGAAAACAGAAATTTCTAAACTATGGAATATCAAAATATTATCTCAGAAATAAAAGATCAGGTCCTGCACCTGACGATTAATCGGGAATCTAAATTGAATGCTTTAAATAAGGATACGCTGGCTGAACTTGCATCTGCAATTTCTTTTGCAGAGCATCATGAGGATATTAGAGCTATACTGCTTACGGGAGCTGGAGAAAAGGCTTTTGTTGCAGGGGCTGATATTTCAGAATTTGCACATTACAATACCCGTGAGGGGGCAGAGCTGGCTGCTCATGGCCAGGCTACTGTATTTAACGCCATTGAGAACTGCTCCAAAGTTGTTTTGGCTGCAATCAATGGTTTTGCTCTTGGTGGAGGGCTTGAACTTGCAATGGCCTGTCATATCCGTATCGCTTCGGAAAATGCAAAGCTAGGCCTGCCAGAGGTGACACTGGGATTGATCCCTGGCTATGGGGGAACCCAAAGGTTGACCCGATTGGTTGGAAAAGGCCGTGCAGTTGAGATGATTGCCACAGCGGACATGATTACTGCTGCCAGGGCTGCGGAAATTGGCCTGGTTAACCATGTGGTCGCGGCATCAGATTTAAAAGCGAGGTCCTTAGAGATTTTAGATAAAATTAAATTGCGGGCCCCATTGGCCATAGCCAGTGCTATAAAAGCAATTAATGCTTCTTCAGATGCAAAGTTAGATGGGTTTGAAATTGAGATCACCGAATTTGGCAGGTGCTTTGGTACTGCAGATTTTAAAGAGGGCGTTGGGGCCTTCCTGGAAAAGAGAAAACCATCTTTTAGCGGGCGATAAATTTCGTGGCATTAGAATTGACTATGAAAAAGTGTAGAAAATATTACACGATAAATTTATTTTTCTATATTTAAATATTAATAATATAGATCTTTTAGTACATATGAGAAGAATTCTTATTGTAGATGATGAGGTGAATATAGGCTTGCTTCTTTCTAAGTTCCTTACCAGGAACGGTTTCGAGGTCAATACAGCAACCACCGGAAATGCAGCGATGGACTGTCTTTCAAGAGAAGCATTTGATCTGGTACTCTGTGATTACAGGCTGGATGACACCGATGGAAGAGAAATGCTTATTAAAATTAAGGAAAGCTATCCAAAAACAGGAGTGATCATCATCACTGGGTATTCTGACATCAAGCTCGCCGTAGAACTGATCAAGCTTGGAGCACATGATTACATCACTAAACCGCTGTATCCGGATGAGATCCTAACGACGATCAATAAAGCTATAGAAACCCAGTATGCATTGAATGAAATCGGTGAAAAAGGAAGCTCCGGAGAACCTGTTAAAGAGAAACCTACCAAGTCCATACAGAGCACGGGCAATTTTATTACCGGACAGAGTGCTGCTTCAAAAGAACTGGTTAAACAAATATTACTGGTTGCGCCTACTTCATATAGCGTTATTTTGACAGGAGAAAGTGGAACAGGTAAAGAATCTGTTGCGCATGCAATTCACTTAAACAGCCCAAGAAAAGATCAGCCCTTTGTGGCGATGGATTGTGGTTCCTTAACAAAAGAATTGGCTGGCAGCGAATTCTTTGGGCATGAAAAAGGATCATTTACAGGAGCGTTGTATACAAAGATCGGTCATTTTGAAATGGCGAACGGAGGTACGCTGTTCCTGGATGAAGTTGGAAATCTATCTTATGATATTCAGGCTGCGTTACTAAGAACCGTACAGGAACGTAAAATTAAAAGGATAGGGAGTACAAAGGAAATTGATCTGGATGTCCGGATCATTGTAGCAACCAATGAAAATCTTGCTGTGGCCATACAAAATGGAAAATTCAGGGAAGATCTGTATCACAGGTTCAACGAATTCTCTATCGCTTTGCCTCCGATCTGCAAAAGGGAAAAAGATATCCTGGTTTTTGCCAAATATTTTTTGGAAATGGCCAATGGCGAGCTTAATAAAAATATCCAGGGTTTTTCTACGGAAGTTGAGGAATGCTTCTTAACCTATAACTGGCCAGGGAATGTAAGGGAACTTAAAAATGTGGTGCGAAGAGCCACTTTACTGACAGAAGGACAGGTCATTCTGTTAAAAGCCCTGCCGCTGGAAATTTCTACTTATGCAAAAGCATCGGCACTGGAATATACTGTACACAGGGCAGAGAAGCCCAAAGACCTTAAAAATGCGGCACAAGAGGCCGAATATGATGCCATTTTAAAAGTTTTAAGGGAAGTGAATTTTAATAAGACCAAGGCGGCAAAGTTATTAAACATTGATAGAAAAACTCTTTATAATAAGATGAAGGCTATTAATTTAGATACTTAAAAACAGATGTCCCTATTTTCCTACAAACAGCGAAATAACATTAACCTTGTAATTATCATTGCGCTTGGTTGTTTGATCGCTTATTCTTTGCAGGGAATATTTGGTTCTATATTGAGTACGCTGGTGATGTACACGATCCTGCGGCCTGGCTATCTTTATCTGGTCAACAAAAAAAAATGGAATAAGCGCTTCACAGCAATTTTGCTTTTGTTTATTTCGGTAGTGGTCATTATTCTGCCATTTTATGGGTTGAGTAATATGGTTATTGCCAAAATTGCAGAACTGCAAAACGATCATTTGTACTATCAGAATTTGCTGCTCAAGTTTAAAAATCTGGTCTATGTGAGCCATGATTTGCAAAATTTACTCGAAGAAGGACTTAGAAAAGCAGGAACCTGGGCTACGGAACTCTTTCCTTCATTGATATCCGGGGCATTTAATATTGTATTTGGTCTTCTCCTGATGTATTTTTTGCTCTATTTTATGCTGATTGAACATGAAGCTTTTGAGCATGCGCTGGTTAAATACGCGCCTTTCAGGGCACAAAATGCCTATCGGTTTGCCGAAGAAATGAGGAATACTACTTATGCCAATGTAGTTGGCCAGGGATTAATCTCTATTGTACAGGGCTCCTTGCTTAGCTTGTCATTTCTTGTCCTGGGGTATAATGATCCATTATTTTGGGGAGTGATCACTGCTTTTATCTGTTTTGTGCCTGTGCTGGGGCCGCCTATTATTTTTGTGCCGGCAGCCTTAATGCAAATGGCCAACGGACATAATTTTGAAGCCTGGGCTATGTTAATCTTTGGATTTGTCGTGATTATTAATATCGATAATGTACTTCGGTTCATGATTGCTAAGAAAGTTGGAAATATTCATCCCATAATTACCGTAATTGGCGTAGTTATTGGTATACCATTATTCGGAATATTAGGTCTTGTTTTCGGTCCTTTGTTGTTGTCTTATTTCATTTTGCTTCTAAAAATCTATGAAACAAGTGCACTGGCAACGGAAAGATTGGAAAGAATTAAAACAATTCCTCCGGAAGAGGAGTTTTAATAGAGAACGGGCTGAAGTATCCAGAGTTATTTAAGTGTTAAATAAAATTTAAAAGTTATGAACGATAATTCAAAAGTTTTAATTGGGCTATTAGCCGGTTTGGCTGCGGGTGCAGCTTTGGGTTTGTTATTTGCTCCTGAAAAAGGAACAGATACGCGTGACAGATTAAGCCAGTCTTTAAAAGACTTAGGTGATTCTATAAAGGATAAAGCGGCTGATGAGATTAACAATCTGGCTAATCTTAAAGATAAAGTGGTGAGTTCTGTAAAAAGCAAATTTAACCAGGAAGAAGAGTATGCAGATGAAACTGAGCATGCTTAGTTTAAAAAAATAAGTAATCGTTGTATAACCTTATAAGCAATGCAGGAAAATAAAGAGAAAAATATTGAAGATATCATTTCAGATGCAAAAGGCTATTTAGATAACCGTATCGAGTATACAAAACTGTATATGGTAGAAAAGGTTTCCAGAACTTTTGCCGATCTGGTGACCACCACAACCGTTATTATCTGCTTTGTTTTGGCATTTTTATTTGGAACGGTTACTCTAGCTTTGTTTCTTTCTGATGTGCTGGGTAGTTATACACGAGGTTTCGGCTGCGTTTCGTTAATCTATATTCTTCTTGCGGTGATTGTCTATTTTACAAAGGACAAGTATATAGAGAAGGCCATCATCAATTTTTCTATTCATAAATTTTTTAGCAAGCTAGCAGATAAGGACGATGAGGAAGACTAACATTCAGAACATAGAAGATCTGCAAAAGGAGATCTTTGCACTAAAGGCTGCATACAAGATGCAGGGCAAAGCCTTAAAAGAGGATACCAGGTTGTATTTTAAACAATTCACCTTTGGTGCATTGATTAAAAAATATGCTACACCTTCTGCTTTTGTAAAGATGGATGATAAATTGAACATCAGCAGTAAACTGATGTCTATGATTCTGCCTGTTTTAATGAACAGTACGCTTTTCAGGGGTTCGGGCTTCCTGACAAAGGCTCTGGTGGGGCTCGCTACAAGCAAAGTAGGCAAAACCCTGGATGCAGAACACTTATCAGCGATATTTAACACCGTAAAAGGCTGGTTTGGTAAAACAAAGAAAAAAGAAAAAGCGGTTGCTGCTATTGATTATGGCATTCCGCCAGACAGCGAGACTTATTAGAATAAAAAAAGGAATCAAATTTTGATTCCTTTTTTTATTCTGATTTACCCCTTCTTAAAGGGTTGATTTTATTTTAAGTTCTGTCAGTTGCTTCTCGTCTATCGTAGATGGACTGTCAATCATCACATCTCTTCCAGAATTATTCTTAGGGAATGCAATGACGTCACGGATGCTGTCCAGACCAGCAAAAATTGAGCATAAACGGTCAAAACCGAAGGCAATACCACCGTGAGGAGGTGCACCATACTCAAAAGCATCCATCAGGAAGCCAAATTGTTTTTGTGCTTCTTCTGCAGAAAAGCCCAGATGTTTGAACATGAGTGCTTGCAGAGCCCTGTCATGGATTCGGATCGACCCTCCGCCAATTTCGGTTCCGTTGACCACCATGTCGTAAGCATTTGCCCTTACTTCTCCAGGTTGGGTATCTAACAAAGCAATGTCCTCTGGTTTAGGAGAGGTGAAAGGATGGTGCATAGCATGATAACGTCCGGTTTCTTCATCCCATTCCAATAAAGGGAAGTCCAGAACCCAAAGGGCGCTGAATGTATTTTTATCCCGAAGCCCTAATCTATTGCCCATTTCCAGTCTTAGTTCACTCAATTGTTTACGTACTTTATCTGTTGTGCCGGCCATAATCAGCATTAAATCTCCCGGCTCGCTTTGTAAGGCGGAGGACCAGGTTTTCAGGGTGTCTTCGCTATAGAATTTATCAACGGAAGACTTTAATGAACCATCTTCATTATGACGGCAATAGATTAGTCCTGTTGCACCAATTTGAGGACGTTTAATAAAATCGGTCAGTTCATCCACTTGTTTACGTGTATAGCCTGCACAGCCTTTGGCATTGATTCCAATAACGAGCTCTGCCTGATCAAAGACAGGGAAACTATGGCCTTTAACGAATTCATTCAGTTCTACAAACTGCATTTCAAAACGCGTATCCGGTTTATCTGAACCATAAAGGCGCATGGCATCCGCATATTGCATTCTGGGTACTTCCGGAAGGTCAATACCTTTAATGTCTTTAAACAGGGTTCGGATCAGCCCTTCAAAAGTATTCAAAATATCTTCCTGCTCGATAAAAGACATCTCGCAGTCAATTTGTGTGAATTCAGGTTGCCTGTCAGCGCGTAAATCCTCATCTCTAAAACACTTTACGATCTGAAAGTATCTGTCGAAGCCGGAAACCATTAAAAGTTGTTTAAAGGTCTGCGGAGACTGTGGCAGGGCATAGAACTCACCGGCGTTCATACGACTGGGTACTACAAAGTCTCTTGCACCTTCTGGTGTGGACTTAATCAATACCGGGGTTTCTACTTCAATAAAGTCCAGCCCGTCCAGGTAACGTCGAACAGCCTGAGCCATTTTATGGCGAAGGACCATATTGTTCCTTACCGGGTTTCTGCGCAGATCCAGGTAACGGTATTTCATCCGCAGGTCGTCGCCACCATCTGTTTCGTCATCGATCATAAACGGTGGAAGTTTTGCTGCATTAAGTATTTCAAGGGCTGTAATTTTAATTTCTACGTCACCAGTTGGAATTTTAGCATTCTTGTTAGAGCGTTCTACAACGGTACCGCTGGCCTTAATTACAAATTCACGGCCCAGGTTACGGGCAGCTTCACATAACTCGCGGTTGTCGTCCATATTAAAAACCAGTTGAGTGATTCCGTACCGGTCACGAATGTCAATAAAAGTCATTCCACCAAGGTCCCTGGATTTCTGTACCCATCCGCACAGGACCACATTTTCTCCTAGATTCTTAATCGTTAAAGCGCCGCAAGTTGTTGTTCTTAACATTATTGTAATAATTAGGCCGTAAAAATATTCATTTATTTTTCATATCCGTGCAACGTTTCTGAAGTTTGGTTGTCATATAGACGAATTAAGCAGCTATTGGAAACCTTATACATAGATAAACATCAAGCTTTGGTGCAGGAATGCAGACTTGGCAGCCGTAAAGCACAGTTTGAATTGTACAAGCTGTATGCAAAGGCGATGTACAATACTGCCCAAAGGATCTTGTGTCACGTTGCAGAGGCAGAGGATGTGTTGCAGGAAGCATTTTTAGAGGCTTTCAGCAGGATCACCGATTTTAGGGGAGATACAACCTTTGGGCTGTGGTTAAAACAGATTGTGATCAACAAATCGATCAATTATCTTCGTAAGAGAAAGATGGAGTTTGTAAGTGCAGATACGATCGATGTGCCTGAAGAAGAAGAGGAGGAAGATGGCGAAGTTCAACCTAGGGTAGAGGAGATCAAAAGAGCAATGGAGCTGCTCCCGGATGGATACCGGGTGGTGATCAGCTTGTATTTGCTGGAAGGCTATGACCATGAGGAAATTGCCCATATTTTGAAAATCTCGGAGAATACATCCCGCAGTCAATATTTGCGGGCTAAAATAAAATTACAACGCTTAATGGAAAAAGAAAGGAGTCAATGATGAGCAGAAAACTAGAGGAATTTATCAGGGAGAACAAGAAGGCATTTGATACAGAAAATCCATCTGAAGAACTTTGGAGCAGAATAGAAAAAGGATTGGATCAAAAAAAAACTTCAAAACCAATTAATCTAACCTTATGGATTGGAGTCGCAGCCTCTGTATTGCTGGTCGTTGGAATTACTGCTGCGCTGCTGAGTTCCGGCCGGAGGAATTCAGGCATGCTTGCGGATGTGAATCCCGACTATGCAAGGAAGCAAGTTCGGTTTGCCAGTATGATAGAAGAAAAAAAGGACAGTTTAGAGGTCTTGTCCAAAGTTAATCCCGCACTTTATTCTAAATTTAATAGGGATATAGAGCACATGGATGCGGATTACCAGAAATTGAAAAAAGAACTGGCCGACAGTCCGAATCAGAAATTAGTGGTGAGGGCGATGGTTAAAAATCTGGAACTCCAGCTGCAGGTAATCACTCAGCAATTGATGATCATTAATCAGGTAAATCAGTACAAAAAGGAAAATCAAATATGAAAAGGACTTTAATGGGGCTAGCGGGCATTGTTCTGCTGACCAGTCACATCAGCACAAAGGCTGAGGGGGCTATTGGAAGTGTTTCACCAATAATGCCTATCCATTTCGGGATCAGCCTGCCTCAGGGTGATCCGGATGATGATGCGGCCAAATCGAAATCATTCAGTAAGAGCTTTCCATTAAGTAGTGGAGAGAAGGTGAACCTGAGCAATCAGTATGGGACTATCCTGATCAAGAATTGGGACAAAAAAGAAATTAAAGTAGATATTGACATCCGGGCGTACAGCAATAGCGATACAGAAGCTCAAAAATTACTGGATGAAGTCAGCATTGATGCCGAAAAGCGTTCAGATGCAGTTTTTTTTCGCACAAGGATAAGCGAAGGAAGCAGAAACTGGGGCAGCTGGATCAGAAATGGAAAGCGGGGAAGAAAGGAAGTAAAGATCAGTTATGTAGTGTATATGCCCTCCAGCTCTGCGCTAACGATGTCTCAGCAATATGGAAACATAGATATGGCCGACCAGAGTGGTCCCCTGTCGGTAAAAGTACAATATGGTAATTTTACCGCCGGAAATCTGTCCAACGCCAATAATTACATCAATGTACAGTATGGAAAGACCAATGTCACGGAAATAAATAAGGGGATCGTGAAACATCAGTATGGTTCGGGACTTAATATTGGCTCAGCCTCCGAGTTGAATCTGGATGCGCAGTATGTGGATGTCAACGTAGGTACGGTAAGGGAGAGTGCACTGATTAAGCAGCAGTATGGTTCCGGTTTAACCATGGGAACTGTATCGAATCTTGTGCTGGATGCGCAATATACCAAGGTTAATATCCAGGCAATTAAACGGGGAAATTCGGTCATTAAGCAGCAATATGGTAGTTTGGATATTGGAAGCAGCGGAAGTCTGACCGTTAAAACACAATACACAGGAGTTGCCATAGGTACGCTTTTTGGCGATGCAACCTTTGATATGGCCTACGATAAGCTCAGCATTCAAAAAGTGAATGAAAATGTGCGGTCGCTGGTAGTAAATGCAGAGTATGTGAATATAGGAGTCGGCTTTGCTGATAAATACAGCGGAGAGCTGGATGTAAAAACAAGTTATTCCTCTTTTAGATATGGTAGTGGCGTTACTGCCAGAGCAGCTAGCGAAGACGATCATTCTCAGGACAAAAATTATACTGGGAAGATCGGTGGAGGGGGGGGCAGCCGGGTAAGGATTAAGTCTTCTTATGGGAATGTTACCTTTAAATAAGCACTAAAAACCAAACAAATGATAGCTTGCTGAGGAATCAGCAGGCTTTTTTTATATCTTAGCGAACCGTACTTATCTGTTTGTCTATGGAAATTTTAAACAACCCCGAAACCTGGATCTCTCTGATCACCTTAACCCTGCTGGAAATTGTATTAGGGATTGATAACATCATTTTTATATCTATTCTGTCTTCAAAACTCCCGCAGGAGAAACAAAAAAAAGCCCGTCAGCTGGGGCTTGGGCTGGCCATGATCACCAGGGTATTGTTATTGCTGTCTTTAAGCTGGGTAATGACCCTCACCACGACATTGTTCAATATAGGCGACTGGTTCAGTATAGACAGTAAGGAATGGTTGGAAAAGCTGGCTATATCCGGAAGAGACCTGATCCTGATTGTGGGGGGCTTGTTTCTTATTTATAAGAGTACCCATGAGATCCACCTGAAACTGGAAGGTGAAGAAGAAGGGGGCGCCAATGCAAAAGTATATACTTTCAATGGGGTTATTGTGCAAATCTTGTTGCTTGATATTGTGTTTTCCCTGGATTCGGTTATTACGGCCGTTGGTATGGCAGATCATGTTGAAATCATGATTGCTGCGGTTGTGATCGCGGTGATCATTATGATGATCTCTTCAGGTGCCATCAGTAATTTTGTAAACAAGCATCCAACAGTAAAAATGCTGGCGCTGTCTTTTTTATTGTTGATTGGGGTGTCGTTGCTGGCGGAAGGTTTAGATCAGCATATCCCTAAAGGCTATATCTATTTTGCTATGGCTTTTTCTGTGTTGGTAGAAATGTTGAACCTGAGAATGAAACGGAATTCAAAAAAGCCCATTGAACTCAGGGATACGCCTAAAGAAGGGAAGGCCTAATTCCGGTTCCGGAATTTATTTCCTGCAATTGAAAATTTTAAATCATAAAAGGTACTTTTGCCCTCGATTTAAAAGGCAAAATATATTATGATCTCATTTTCTGAAGCCTCACTGGCCGAACTTTCTATACACCGGATAGGTAATAAGTCTGAAGACGAATTTTATGTGCTTTCAGAGCAATCCCTGTTGATAGAAGATGAGCAGCTCAAAAACCTCTTGCTGCAATATTTTCTGGGACCTTATGGCAAGGTAAATGAGATTTACAGGTTTTTTCATCCCAATGAAGACCTGAACCTCAATGAAGTTTATCATTTTGCAGAATCCATCTTTGAAAAGGGAGAAAGTTTTCACGATAACAGCCAGCAATTGGCCAAATATCTGTATGAGATCTCTAATCATCCCAAGATCAAATCCGGAGAATTGTACGTCGCTTATTTTGAGAATGTGCAGATTGAAGGAGAGCTGCATGATGCGATCGGAATCTTTAAGTCAGAAAATAAAGAGACTTATCTGAAAGTATATCCTGAAAACAGCGGCTTTAATGTGAGCTATGAGCGGGAAGCGATTAATATCAGCAAGCTGGACAAGGGCTGTCTGATTATTAATACAGAGAAGGATCAGGGCTATAAAATTGCCGTAATAGATCAGACCAACCGCAGTGCTGAAGCTGTTTATTGGAAGGACGAATTCCTGAAACTCCGGATCAGAAATGACAATTACCATCAAACCAGTAATGTGCTAGGTGTCTATAAGAATTTTGTGACCCAGAAACTGGACGAGGATTTTGAGATTTCCAAAGCGGATAAAATAGATTTGCTGAACAGGTCTATTAAATACTTTAAAGAAAAGGACAGTTTTGATCTGGATGAATTTTCAACTGAGGTGATCGCCAACGCAGAGGGGATCGAATCCTTTAAGAACTACAAAAAGAGCTACGAAGAAGAATTTGATACCGCTATTCCAGATAGTTTTGACATTTCAGACGCGGCAGTTAAAAAACAGGCCCGTGATTATAAAAGCGTGTTGAAACTGGACAAGAACTTCCATATCTATATTCATGGAAATAAAGAGCTGATTGAGAAAGGCTTCGATGATGATAAGTCTATGAATTACTATAAAGTCTATTTTCGGGAAGAACAATAATTTATCTCATTTATTGCTAAAATATTTCGCTGTAATTCATAATAAATTGTAGCTTTATTTCTATAGCCAAATATTTTAGCGACTTATGGGTCTGAAAACCAACAAGAATTCTATTTTCAAAGTAATTGGTGCGTCTTCACTCGGCACTCTTATCGAATGGTATGATTTTTATATTTTTGGAAGCCTGGCCACCATTATCGGTGCTAAGCTGTTTCCTGCTGATGCAGGGGCTTCTGCACTGATCAATACACTGGCTATTTTTGCTGCCGGATTTATTGTCCGGCCTTTTGGAGCGCTAGTTTTTGGGCGGTTGGGAGACCTGATCGGACGGAAATACACCTTTCTGCTGACCCTTGTGCTTATGGGTGGCTCTACCTTTCTGATCGGGCTGATTCCTTCTTATTCTACTATTGGGTATGCAGCGCCTATTCTGGTGCTGATCCTGCGTCTGATCCAGGGGCTTGCATTGGGAGGGGAGTATGGAGGAGCAGCGACTTACGTAGCAGAACACGCTGTTCCGGGAAGAAGAGGTTTTTTTACCAGCTGGATCCAGACTACAGCAACCGGAGGCCTTTTTCTTTCGCTGGGTATTATTGTTCTGACAAAAAATATCATTGGTTCCGAAGACTTTGCAGCCTGGGGCTGGCGGGTACCCTTCCTTTTGTCCATCCTGCTGGTTGGTGTTTCGATTTATATCCGCATGAAGATGCACGAGTCACCCATGTTCAGCAAGCTTAAATCAGAAGGAAAAGTATCAAAGAATCCACTTAAGGAAAGCTTTAGCCATAAAACGAATTTTAAAATGGTTTTGCTGGCCTTATTTGGCGCAACGATGGGTCAAGGGGTGATCTGGTATACAGGCCAGTTTTACGCGCAGTCTTTTCTGGAGAATACCTGTAAGGTAGATTTTAATGACTCCAGGTACATTCTTTTATGGGGAATTGCATTTGCTACACCTTTCTTTGTCGTTTTTGGCTCCTGGAGTGATCGCGTAGGTCGAAAATGGATCATGCTGTGCGGAATGTTGCTTGGTATTGTTTTCTACCGGCCCGTTTATCAAATTTTTCTGAACGATACAGACATGACCAAAACGGAGCAAAAGGACATTCTGCAGGTAAGTGATCCGGTAGTGACCCGGCTTGCTGTGGAGCACACAAAAGATAGCCTGGTGACCACAAGTGCAGTTGTAACACTAATTAACGGCGGATCCTATACCAAGGTACAGTCTTACACGAAATATGAGGACCCAGGTCGGGGTGTTGTGCCTGGAGCAGATTTGTATAAAGATAAAAAATTACCTGCGCCTGTCTTCTGGAAATTTGTTGGGCTGATCTTTTTCCAGATTCTGCTGGTTACTATGGTGTATGGCCCGATAGCGGCTTTCCTGGTGGAATTGTTCCCTACCAAGATCAGGTATACTTCTATGTCTTTGCCCTATCATGTCGGGAATGGCGTTTTTGGAGGGCTTGTACCTTTTATTGCAACGCTTATTGTCAGTTTCCCGGGCTCTACACCATTATCTGGCTTGTGGTATCCTATTGGAATTGCCGCGCTGAGCTTCGTTATCGGAGCGGTCTATTTGTCTAATACCAAACCTGATCATGGAGAAGGTCATGAAGAATTAACTAAAGAAACTTTATCATGAACGGAATAAAAAGAGCCTTAGGCTTATTATGGATAATTATCGGGCCTTTAGCAATAGTACTGATGTTTATGCAGGCCATAGAAAAAATAGGGCTTGCTGCTGAAGGAGCTGCAAAAACAAATACAGCCCTGCAATGGGGAATCATTCTCTTTATATTCATACCTATAGCCATTGGACTGGTTATTTTTGGCTGGTATGCTTTAAAAGGGGAGTACGATAGTTTGCCGTCAGATGAGCTTTAGTTTTGCGCTTAAAGTACCCTGACCAATAATCCTTTGAGGTATTCACCTTCCGGGAAGGAAATCCTGATGGGGTGATCTTCCGGTTGGGTAAATTGTTTGATGATCTGCACTTCCCTTCCTGCGTCTAAAGCAGCCCATGCAATGATCTGTTTAAAGGTTTCGATATCAACCGCTCCGGAACAGGAATATGTGGCCAGGAGTCCTCCTTTTTCCAGCAGGAGCATACCTAACCGGTTCAGGTCTTTATAGGCCCGCGCAGCACGATCCAGAGCGGATCTTGAAGGGGCATATTTTGGAGGGTCCAATACCACAACATCGAATTTTTTTCCTTCTTCTTTAAAAGCCCGGAGCTGTTTGTTCACATCAGACTGAATGCTGGTTTGCTGTGTTTCTTTAAAGCCGTTGAGCTCAATATTATGTTTAAGGGTTTCTATCGCAAGGGCAGAGCTGTCTACGCTGGTTACATGGTCTGCACCCAAGGCGAGGCTGTTCAGGGTAAAGCCGCCGCTGTAACAGAAACAATCCAATACATGTTTGCCACGGGTATATTCGGCCAGGATCCGGCGGTTGTCTCGCTGGTCACAATAAAAGCCTGATTTCTGTCCATCTGCGATGTTAATATGATAGCGAATGTTGTTTTCTTTAACTTCTATAAATTCCGGTGGTGTTTCTCCCCAGAGCAATCCCTGGGTAACCTCAAGGTTTTCGTGGGTGCGGGCATTGGCGTCGCTCTTGTCAAAGATTCCTTTGGGTTGTAATTCTGTTCTCAGGATATCAATGATGTCGTTTTTGCTGTTTTCTATTCCTGCGCTCAGGATTTGAAGAGAAAGGAAGTCTGCGTATTGGTCTATGATCAGTCCCGGAAGGAAATCGGCTTCACTGAAGACGAGTCTGCAGGTATTGGTGTTTTTGTCTTTTAAAACATGCTGACGCGCGGCAATGGCAGCCTTTAGTTTTTCCTGGTACCAGTTTTTATCAATGGTTTTGTTTTCGTCCCATTCAATCAGTCTGATGGCCACTCTTGATTGTGCATTGTAATACCCATAGGCCAAGAACTCTTTGTCAGCGGCATATACCTTAACCACTTCGCCGTTTTCAGGACTTCCTTTGATTCTGTCCAGTGCGCCGGAAAAGATCCATGGATGGTGCTGGTATGCTGCTTTTTCTTTACCTTTTTTTAGTATTACATCAATCATGGTGCAAAAGTAGGAAAATTTGGTGTCTATTCGAAGACTGGACCTTTTAGGTCCTGAGGTCTTCTCACAGACGCCAAATTTGGGGGGGGGGAGGTCCGGTAAAATAACAAAAGGCCTGAAGGATGATTTCCTTCAGGCCTTTTGTTTATCTCTTGTTGTCCTGAAATGGCTCAGGTACAATAGGAAGCGATATTAAGCAGTTGCTTTTTTGAAACGTTCTGCAACAGCATCCCAGTTTACTACATTCCAGAAAGCTGCAATGTAATCAGGGCGTCTGTTTTGATATTTCAGGTAGTAAGCATGTTCCCATACGTCCATTCCTAAAATAGGAAATCCTTTTACTTCAGCAACAGGCATTAATGGATTGTCCTGGTTTGGAGTAGAAGAAACAATTAGTTTTTTATCAGCACCCACACTTAACCAGGCCCATCCTGAACCAAAACGGGTTGCGCCTGCTTCTGCGAATTTAGTTTTGAAATCTGCGAAAGAACCGAAAGCAGCATTGATTGCATCTGCAAGAGCACCTTTAGGCTCTCCACCTTTGTTTGGACCGATAACTTCCCAGAACAAAGTATGGTTGTAGTGACCTCCACCGTTATTTCTAACTGCTGCAGGAAATTTATCTATATTTTTGATGATGTCATCGATACTGTGTGTAGCCTCAGGTTTACCTTCCAAAGCTTTATTCAGATTGGTTACATAAGCCTGGTGGTGTTTATCATGGTGGATTTCCATGGTTTGTTTATCGATATGCGGTTCTAATGCATCTGTTGCGTAATGTAACGCAGGTAATTCAAAAGCCATAACTATTATAATTTAAGTTTAAAATTTATTTCTTATTGTGTTGCCCGGCTTGATCTTTCGTTCATTTAGAAGTCCTGATGGGTAGGGCTGAGCAAATATAACATTCAAAGATTAAGTTTTGTTCAATACTTTGTCAAGTTATCCCCTTTTGGAGGCAAAAAAGCTGGTCATAAGCTGTCCACATTCTTCTGCAAGGATTCCTCCTTTTAAAATCGTTTTGGGGTGAAGGAGGTTAGAGCCTTTTGTCGTAAAGCCCCTTTTTTCTTCTTTTGCTCCGAAGACGATCCGGCTGATCTGCATCCAGTAACTCGCGCCGGCACACATTACACAGGGCTCAATGGTAACGTATAGTGTGCAGTCTTTCAGGTATTTTCCACCCAGGGTTTGACTGGCTGCGGTAAAGGCCTGCATTTCGGCATGCGCGGTTACATCATTCAGTTGTTCTGTTAAATTGTGCCCTCTGCCTATGATCTTCCCTTTACAGACTACAATTGCTCCTATGGGCACTTCTTGTAGGTCGTAAGCTCGCTGCGCTTCCTGCAGGGCCAGACGCATGTAGTGTTCATCTTCTTGTATAGGGTCTTTTTCTTCGGTAAAATTGTAATAGCTCATTTAAATTAATTTACTGCCGTTGGGTACCTTTCCTCTTAATGCGGTAAGGACGATGTCTCCATTTTCATCGGCAAAGCCAGTAACTAAGAATTCTGACATGAATTTACCAATTTGTTTTTTAGGGAAATTGACCACAGCTACAATTTGCTGACCAATCAATTCTTCCTTTGTATAATGTTTTGTAATTTGAGCAGAACTCATTTTTATACCCAGTTCGCCAAAGTCAACCCTTACTTTATAGGCAGGTTTCCGGGCTTCCGGGAAATCGAAAACTTCCAGTATGGTGCCTGCTCTGAGTTCTACTTTTTCAAAATCACTCCAGTTAATCTCTTCCATTTTGTATAAAAAATAAATAACGTTAACGGGTAAAAATACATTTTCTGGGAGAGAGGTGTGAATTTTTTGGAAAATTCTGTACAGCCGCTTCAAGATGAACGATGTCAGGCGGGCTGAACAAGTCCACAGATTTCCGAGGTCTTTCCATAGCACAGGAGAATTTTCCTTAACAAATTGCAGATGGAGGTAGGTCAGGTAGGCGGTTCTTCAGACTTTATATCTGCACGTTTTAAAATTATTGCTTTATAATAATTCATTTACTTTGATTATTTTTGCATACGAATGAGAACTGCCATATTTTTCGTTTTCCTGTTTTTTCATATTTTATGCAAAGGAAACGGCCTTCATACGGGCAGTTATCATCATATCGGTAATTCTACATGTTCCACACGATTAGCAAAAAGTGAATCCTTCAGCGTCATAGATGCTGAACTTGATACAAGTATAATTGAAGAACTGGATTTGGATGAAGCCCACTTTAGTGGTGATCATCCGCAGAACGTACTTGTGAACAAATCCGATCTTTTGTTTGATAAGTGGTATCTGAGTTTTTTTTCCTCCCCGTTTCCAGACAAATACAGAAAATATTTTAAACCCTTTCTACTGTTTTGCAGTAACATCTCCCCGATTTACATCAGGCAAAGAGTCCTGAAGATCTGAAAATCAATTTATATCGGTTTAAATTCTCTGGGAAACCATCGGTTTCCAGAAGGTCGTTTTGTGTAATTCTCATTTTATATCATGAAGAAAATAATCGTGTTCACGGCAGCTGTTGCCTTGTTGAACCTTGCGTGCTGTACCTCCAAAAAAGAAGAAAAGAAAGAAGACAGTAAGTTTATCATTACCAGTCCATTAAAAATGGACACCTCATTTACGAAAGAATACGTTTCACAGATCCGTTCTGTTCGTAATATTGAAATCCGGGCACAAGAAAAAGGATATTTGCAAAATATCTATGTAGATGAGGGCCAATCAGTCAAAGCTGGTCAACTTTTGTTTAAGATCATGCCCAAAGTATATGAAGCAGAACTAGGGAAAGCTCAGGCTGAAGTTAGAGCAGAAGAGATAGAACTAAGAAATGTGAAATTGCTGGCGGATAAAAACGTCGTTTCCAAAAATGAGGAAGCGATGGCCCATGCTAAACTGGACCAGGCAAAAGCCGAAGTTTCCTTAGCAAAGCTCCATTTGTCTTTTACTGAGGTTAGAGCTCCATTTGATGGAACCATTGACCGGATACCGCTAAAATTGGGGAGCCTTGTTGACGAAGGGGCATTGTTGACCAGTCTTTCTGATAACAGTCAGGTATTTGCCTATTTTAATGTTTCAGAACCGGAATATTTAGACTACCAAACCAATATCAAGGGCCGTGCAGATCAAAAGGTGAGTTTATTACTGGCAAATAATCATCTTTTGAAAGATAAGGGAAATGTGGAAGTTGTGGAGAGCGAGTTTAATAATGAAACCGGCAACATTGCTTTCAGGGCAAGATTCCCCAATCCTGAAAAACTATTGAAAAATGGCGAAACAGGTAAGGTCATCATGCTGGTTCCCCTGAGTAATGCACTTGTCATTCCGCAGAAAGCGACTTATGAGATCCAGGACAAGATGTATGTATTTGTGGTTGGTAAAGATAACGTCGTGCATTCCAGAAATATTGTTGTCACTTCTGAAATGCCTGATATGTATGTGGTTGGTAGCGGACTTTCAGAAACCGATAAAATCTTGCTGGAAGGCGTTCAAAAGGTGAAAGATGACGAGAAAATCAAATGCGAATATCTTGAACCTAAAAAGGTTCTTACTCATCTACGATTAAAGGCAGAATAGCCAGTCTTTTGCTATCCATCATTAAAAAATAAATAAATGTTTAATAAGTTTATACAAAGGCCAGTCCTTTCTATAGTAATATCGCTCATTATTGTGTTTTTGGGCGTTCTCGCAGCAAGCCAGTTGCCAGTTACACAATTTCCTTCCATCTCGCCGCCAAAGGTGAATATCACCGCAGACTATCCGGGAGCAAATGGCGAGCTCATGATAAAATCAGTAATTATTCCCCTGGAACGCGCTATAAATGGTGTACCGGGAATGAAGTATATGGCTTCTGATGCTGGTAATGACGGAGAGGCCTCCATTCAGGTCGTATTTAACCTAGGAACAGATCCAAATCAGGCATCTGTGAATATTCAAAACCGTGTAGCTTCCGTAGTGAATAAACTCCCACCGTTAGTGGTGCGGGAAGGTGTAAAAATCACCCGTGAAGAATCAAATATGTTAATGTACATCAATCTGTACAGCAAGGATCCGAAGATGGATCAAAAATTTTTATTCAATTTTGCAGATATTAACGTATTGTCAGAATTGAAGCGGGTTGATGGTGTTGGTGTTGCTGATATTTTGGGTAATCGGGAATATGCCATGCGTATCTGGTTAAAACCAGACAGGATGCTGGCTTATAAAATTTCTGCAGATGAGGTTTTGGAAGCATTGAATCAGCAAAGTTTAGAGGCATCACCAGGTAAAACCGGAGAAAGTTCAGGGAAAAGATCTCAGTCCTTTGAGTATGTATTGAAATACCCCGGACGCTTTACAACCAGAGAAGGGTATGAAAACATCATTCTGAGATCAACCCGGGAAGGAGAGATTCTCCGTTTGAAAGATGTAGCAAACATAGAGTTCGGAAGCTCTATGTATGACATTTATTCCAACCTGAATGGAAAACCTTCAGCTGCTATTACAATAAAGCAGTCATATGGCAGTAATGCCAGTCAGGTAATCAAGGATATCAAAGCGAAGATGGAGGAAATCAAGAAGAGTTCTTTTCCTAAAGGCATGGACTATGAGATAAGCTATGACGTCTCTAAATTCCTGGACGCATCGATTGAAAAGGTGGTACATACACTGGTAGAAGCTTTTATCCTGGTTGGGTTAGTGGTGTTTCTGTTTCTCGGCGATTGGCGTTCGACGATCATTCCGGCTATTGCAGTTCCGGTTTCTCTGATAGGGACCTTTGTATTTATGCAGTTTTTTGGCATTACAATTAATCTAGTTACTTTATTCGCTCTGGTATTGGCTATTGGAGTGGTCGTAGATGATGCTATTGTTGTTATAGAAGCAGTACATGCGAAAATGCATGAGCAGCATATATCTGCAAGGAAAGCAACAAAGAAGGTTATGCATGAGATTAGCGGAGCGATCATAGCCATTACATTTTTAATGGCTGCGGTGTTTGTTCCTGTTGCCTTTATGTCAGGACCCGTTGGGATATTTTACCGTCAGTTTTCCATCACTATGGCCACGGCTATTATTCTTTCGGGTGTAGTCGCATTAACCCTTACTCCGGCACTTTGTGCAATATTATTGAAGAACCATCACGGAAGACAGAAGAAGAAAACTGGGCTGGACGCTTTAATGGATGGCTTTAACGCCGGCTTCGATCGGCTTTTGGGGAGATATAAAGCGGTTCTGGCTAAGCTTGTAGGCCGTAGGACAGTTACTTTAGGGGTCTTGTTGATCTTCTGTGCAGGAATATACTTTCTTAACAATAGTCTTCCTTCAGGTTTTATCCCAAACGAGGATCAGGGAATGTTCTATGCCATCATTCAGACGCCTCCGGGTTCCTCATTGGAACGTACTAATGATATTGCAGAAAGACTGCAAAAGATAGCTGAAAAGGTAGAAGGGGTACAGTCAGTTTCGGCTTTGGCCGGCTATGAAGTTCTTACTGAAGGGACAAGTTCCAATTCGGGCACTTGTCTGGTCAATTTGAAGAGATGGGAGGACCGAAAGCATTCTGTAGACGAAATAATGAAGGAACTGGAAGAAAAATGTGAAGGCATATCAGGGGCGACTATTGAATTCTTTCAGCCACCTGCGGTGCCTGGTTACGGTGCTGCTGGTGGCTTCGAGCTGCGTTTACTAGATAAAGCCGGGTCAGGAGACTTCAAGAAAATGGAGACCGTGAGCAAGAATTTTGTAAAGGAACTGAGTAAGCGTCCCGAACTGTCGTCGGTTTTCACCTTTTACAGTGCTGGTTTCCCTCAATACATGCTTCGGATTGACAATGACCTGGCACAGCAAAAAGGGGTGACCATTGAAAACGCTATGAATACGCTTTCTACATTGGTAGGAAGTAATTATGAGACTAACTTTATTAAATACGACCATCAGTATAAGGTGATGGTACAGGCGCTGCCTCAGTATAGGGCGCTGCCTCAGGATATCCTGAAGCTATATGTGAAAAATAATCGCGATGAGATGGTTCCCTTTTCTGCCTTTATGAAAATGGAAAAGGTATATGGGTTGTCTGAGATCACCAGGCACAATATGTATAATTCTTCTGAGATTAGCGGGGCTTCCGGGCCTGGTTATAGTAGTGGTGCAGCCATTAACGCAATCAATGAAGTTGCTGAAAAGACCCTTCCCAGAGGGTTTGGTATCGATTGGGCAGGTATTTCCAAAGACGAAGTGTCTCGGGGAAATGAAGCAATATATATTTTTATAATTTGTCTGGGATTTGTATATCTGATCCTGGCAGCACAGTATGAAAGTTTTATCTTGCCCTTGTCAGTTATACTATCGCTTCCCTGTGGGATTTTTGGAGCCTTTCTGCTGTTGAAAATATGTGGTCTGGAGAATAATATTTACGCCCAGGTAGCTTTTGTTATGCTGATCGGCCTGCTTGGAAAGAACGCTGTTCTGATCGTGGAGTTTGCAGTTCAGAAACATAGCGCCGGTGCGACGGTACTCCAGTCTGCACTGGAAGGCGCTGCGGTTCGTTTCCGTCCAATTCTGATGACTTCCTTCGCGTTTATTGCCGGATTGATTCCTTTAGTGTTTGCATCCGGGCCTGGTAAAATAGGTAACCGCACAATTGGCTCTGCCGCTGCTGGCGGGATGCTGCTTGGAACAGTTTGCGGTGTATTGATCATACCCGGCTTGTACTATATATTCGGCAGAATTGCGGAAAAGCATAAGCTTGTTAAAAATGAAGAAGAACTCCCGTTAACTGAAGAAATTGATCACAATGCATAAATTTAATATATATCGATGCTTCGTTGCATTGAACATTTGCCTTGCCATTGCAAGTTGTAAAGCCCCGTCTATTGTAGTCCCGGCAGCAAAGTTAATGGTTCCTGCGGCTTACGGTCAGAACCAGGACAGCACTAATATAGCGCGCGTGCCCTGGAGGAGTTTCTTTAAGGATCAAAACTTGATCAGCTTGATTGATACGGCTCTGAAGAACAACCAGGAACTGATGAGTACTTTGCAGGAAATTGAAATTGCAAAGAATGACGTCCGGATCAGAAAGGGAAGTTTGTTGCCCAGCGCTAGTTTGGGGGCAGGTATTGGAGTGGAAAAAGTAGGCCGATATACCAGTCAGGGGGCAGGTGACGCCTCTACAGATATTGCACCAGGTAAGGAGATCCCGGATCCGCTGATGAATTATAATTTGGCTATCCACGCAAACTGGGAGGTAGACATTTGGAAGAAACTGCGCAATTCAAAGAAAGCAGCAATCAGCAGGTATTTATCTACTATCGAAGGTAAAAATTTCGTAATTACTAATTTGATTGCTGAAGTAGCAGATTCCTATTATGAACTACTGTCACAGGATAATCAGTTAGAAATTGTAAAACAGAACATCCAGCTGCAAAAAAATGCACTGGAAATTGTAAAAATTCAAAAAGAAGCTTCCAGAGCAACAGAACTCGCCGTACAGAAATTTCAGGCAGAAGTATTGACCTCAAAAAGCATGGAGTTTGATATTCTTCAGAAAATAAAAGAAACGGAGAACAGGATTAATTTTCTATTGGGGCGGTATCCTCAGGAGATCAAGCGTGACAAGAGCGATTTTTTAGGTTTTTCACCTTCTGCAGTACATTCAGGGGTTCCTTCACAGCTGCTGTCTAACCGTCCGGATATTAAGCAGGCAGAATTTGAGTTGGCTGCAGCCAAACTGGATGTAAAGGTGGCCAGAGCTGAATTCTATCCTTCCCTGGATATTTCTGCGGCGATAGGATTACAAGCATTTAAACCGTCTTATCTTTTTAAAATCCCGGAATCTGTACTTTATTCACTGGCGGGTGATATCGTTGGTCCACTCATCAATAGGAATGCAATCAAAGCAGAATTCAGTAGTGCAAATGCAAGGCAGCTTCAAGCCATGTACAATTACGAGCGGACGATTTTGAATGCCTATCTGGAGGTTTCGAACCAGCTTTCCAAAATCAGTAACCTGGAGAAGAGCTATGGATTGAAATCGCAGCAAGTAGATGCATTGGATAAATCGATTGTTGCGTCGAATGATTTGTTTAAATCGGCAAGGGTTAACTATTTTGAGGTGCTGATGACACAAAGAGATGCACTGGAAGCAAAACTTGAACTGATAGAAACGAAGAAAGAACAAATGAATGCAGTAGTGCATTTCTACAGGGATTTAGGAGGAGGTTGGCAGTAATATGGCTGCCAGCCTTTTAGATTCCAATAATATCCTTTTTCTTTTTTTGCTTCATCGATTTAGGGATCACAGTCAGGATTTCTTCTTTGAACGCATTCAGCATTCTTTTTTTAATGAAGTTTTTATGGGTAGCCAGACTAATCTCCCTTACCGGTTCAGGTGATTTGAAAGATCTTACCTTAGTGAGTTGCTTATTGGTCAGTTCGGTCAGGGCCAGTTCAGGTAATAAAGTCGCACCATTGTTCATGTCTACCATTCTGATTAGAGTTTCTACGCTTCCAGTATTATAAGTCAAGCCTTGCAGACGGTTCTCCTTAGTAGAACGGCAGATATTTAAAACCTGGGAACGCATGCAGTGACCTTCGTTCAGCAGCCAGATGTTTTCAGACTCCAGGTCTTCCGCATCTATAGCTTTCTTCTTGAATAATTTGCTGTTCTTGCTGATATAGGTGACAAAGTTTTCGTAATACAGTGGATCTTCCAGGATGGCTTCGTCTGCAAGTGGAGTAGCCAGCAAGCCACAGTCTAAAACCCCGGTTTTTAAATGATGGATAATGTCTTCTGTGGTGTATTCCCAGATCAGGAGCTTTAAGCCCGGATATTTTTCCATCATCGCGGCGATCACTTGTGGAAGAAGGTATGGAGCAACGGTAGGAATAATTCCGACTTTCAGTTCACCAACCACGTCCTGTTGCTGGCTGTTGATGATCTCCCGCACCTTTTGGCTTTCCTGAAGAACCACACGAGCTTGTTCTATAATCTGAGCGCCAATTTCTGTAGGTATGACTGGTTGTTTACTTCTGTCAAATATTTTAACATTCAGCATTTCTTCCAGTTTTTGTACCTGCATGCTTAATGTAGGCTGGGTAACAAAACATTTTTCGGCTGCACCAACAAAGCTTCGGTAGGTATCTACGGCAACAATATATTCAAGCTGTACTAAGGTCATATAGTTAGAATTGATCTATTGTAACAAATATATCAATTCTAACTATAGAACAAGGGGTGCTGAGGTTTTTTGTTTTGAAATTGACTTCAGAATATTGAGAATCAGGCCAAAGAAATTAAACCTGCTTATTTAAGAAATCCTTATAGGCAAGCTGGATACCTTCTTCCAATTCTACCTTGTGTTTCCAGCCTAAGCTATGCAATTTGGATACATCCATTAATTTGCGGGGTGTACCATCTGGTTTGCTGCTGTCAAAGGTTAAAGTTCCTTCAAATCCAACCACCTTTTTGATCAGTAAAGCAAGATCTTTTATGGTCAAATCTTTACCTGTACCAATGTTGATCAGATGATTTTCATTGTAGGTTTGCATCAGGAAGTAGCAGGCATCTGCCAGATCATCAGCGAAAAGAAATTCCCGCATAGGAGACCCTGATCCCCAAACCACAACTTCGGCGGTTCCATTTATTTTTGCTTCATGGAATTTGCGGATCAGTGCCGGAAGTACATGTGAATTTTGTGGATGGTAGTTATCGTTATAGCCGTATAAATTGGTGGGCATTACAGAGATGAAATTGCAGCTGTATTGTGCACGATAGGCATCACACATTTTAATGCCTGCAATTTTGGCAATAGCATAAGGCTCATTGGTTTCTTCGAGCAAGCCGGTCAGCAAATATTCTTCCTTTAGGGGCTGAGGAGCGAGTTTAGGATAAATACAACTGGAGCCAAGGAACATCAGTTTTTTGACGCCTGTTTTGTAAGCCAGGTGAATGACATTGTTTTGAATGCACAGATTTTCATATAAAAAGTCTGCACGATAGGTATTGTTGGCTACGATTCCGCCTACCTTGGCTGCAGCAAGAAAGACATATTCCGGCTTTTCTCTTTCAAAGAAAGCGGTTACTGCTTGCTGGTCGCGAAGGTCCAGTTCAGCAGACGTTCTGGTGATGAGATTGCTGTAGCCTTCCTTTTCTAACTTCCTGAGGATCGCGGAACCAACCATTCCGCGGTGACCAGCAACATATATTTTTGAGTGCTTTTCCAATTGTACGAATTTAAGGATACAAAAGTACGAATTTGAAAGCATGCTGCACATGGCATGGAATTAATTGTATTTTATCTAAGTTTGTATAAAATAATTTAAGTAGTGGGTAAAGATAAATTAAGAAAGTTTGCTGAGATAGACACGTTTGATAATGTGTATCAGTTGGAAGCCGGGAAAGAGTTGAAGGGAAGATGGGCCCGTCAGCACTTTAAAAATGAGAATCCTGTGGTACTGGAGCTGGCTTGTGGCAAAGGCGAGTATTCAGTAGGTCTGGCCAGACTTTTTCCGGAGAAAAATTTCATCGGAGTTGATCTGAAAGGAAACAGGATCTGGCGTGGTGCAAGAACCGGTGTGGATGAAGGGATTAAAAATCTGGCTTTTTTAAGGATACAGATTGAAGATATCATGGAATATTTTGGTGAAAACGAAGTGGATGAGATCTGGATTACTTTTCCCGACCCGCAGCCACAGGAAAGCAGGGAAAAGAAAAGACTGACCTTTCCAGGTTTTCTAAACAAGTACAAAACTTTTCTTAAACCTGGTGGTAAGGTGAACCTGAAAACAGATAACGATGGTCTGTATCAGTATACGGTAGAAAAGGTTGAAGAACTGCGCTTGCCTTGTTATAAAAAGACAGATCAGCTGTATCAGTCGGAGTTTTATGATGAGGTTTTATCGATCAAGACCCATTATGAACGCATTTATTTGAAACACGATAAAAACATCAATTACATACAATTTGCATTAGTCTGATGGACCAGAATTTCTATGAACAGGTTTTTGAAGTGGTGCGGCTGATCCCTAAGGGAAGGGTGACATCTTACGGAGCGATAGCCAAAAGCCTTGGTGCAGGCGGTTCTTCCCGCATGGTGGGCTATGCCATGAGGCATGCAGGCCAGGCACAACCCTCTATTCCTGCACACAGGGTGGTGAACAGCAGCGGCTTGTTGACTGGAAAATTCCATTTTAATCCACCTGAACGTATGGTGGAGCTGCTCGAAAGAGAGGGCATTGTTGTTAAAGATGATAAAGTTCAGAACTTCAAGACTGTGTTTTGGAACCCGCTGACAGAAATAGAAATTTTATAATTCAGAAACCCTTAAATATGGGAAAATTAGTAGAAGAATTTAACGACTATCGTTCTAAAATGAACGATAGGATCATGGAAACCGCGAACACAAACATTAAGCGTTTTTTTGCTCTGGATACTACCACTTATGCTGAAGGTGCTCTGGATGTAAAAACAAAAGAAATGCTGGGTTTAGTGGCTTCTATGGTTTTGCGTTGTGATGACTGTATTAAATATCACCTGGAGAAGTGTTACGATGAAGGTGTCTCGAATACAGAGATCAACGAGGTTTTTATGATTGCCAACCTGGTGGGGGGATCTATTGTCATCCCTCATTACCGCAGGGCAGTAGAATATTGGGATGAACTTAGTCTTTAACAGAGGATGAAAGAAGTAATCAGGTGTGGTTGGTGTGGAACCGATCCTTTATATCAAAAATATCACGATGAAGAATGGGGCAAGCCGGTGTACGATGACCAGGTCTTATTTGAATTTCTAATTCTTGAAGGCGCACAGGCTGGTCTGAGCTGGATCACCATTTTGAGACGCAGGGAGGGTTACAGAAAAGCTTTTGCAGGGTTTGATGTGGCTAAGGTTGCGGCTTTTAATGAAATGGATGTGGAGCGGCTGATGCAGGATGAGGGGATCATCCGCAACCGTTTAAAGGTTAATGCTGCCATTACCAATGCGCGATTGTTTATGGATATTCAGAAAGAATTTGGATCCTTTTCTGATTATATATGGGGATTTTTGCCCAATAGAAAACCCATTCTAAATGATGTAAAATCACTTGGCGATGTGCCGGCACGCACGGAGATCTCAGATGCCATCAGCAAAGACATGAAAAAAAGAGGCTTTAAATTCTTTGGAACAACGATTTGCTATGCACATATGCAGGCCACGGGAATGGTCAATGACCATATTGCAGACTGTATCAGTCGTTAAGGTTATTTGTGCGCTGTATTGTAGGCGTTAACATATGCTTTTACGCCTTGAATGTCAAAATCCTCAGTCTGATTGATACGCCCGGCAAGGTCCTGGTCATCACCTAGTTTCTGAATTAAAGCAGCTCTGATCTGCTCTGTTTTATCATCCGCGTTGCTGCTCAATGGAACAACAAGCAATGGCCCGGTACCTGGTTTTTCCAGATAGTAAAAATCACGGCCTGCAGGCTGGACATAATCATCCTGGCGGTGTTTACTAAGGTCAATAGAAATTCCTCCTCCAAAGCCCACGCCACTTCCGTAAGTGCCTGTACCCACCCCAACGCCTACAGAAGGCGCTATACGTGACCGTTTTCTCGGCGCTGCTGCCATCGTATTACTGCTGCTGATAGAATACAAGTTCACCGCCCCAAGTTCTTCCACTTTAAAGAAACGGGTTTCCATATTGTTCCGGATGAGGATTGGCTTGCTCACGTAGGTGTTTCCGTTCCATAAAAACTCCTGCACGTCTTTGGCTTTATATTCTGCTATCGATTCGTCATCCAGTTTGATCCTAACTACCGCATTATTGGTGCCCTGGACAGTTCCTCTTACAAAATTGCCTTCTGATATGATCACAGCATCCTGCGCAGATACACTTGCTGTAATACCCAGCAGCAGGAAGAATAGTATGTGTAATTTGATTGACTTCATGACTTTATTCAGCTAACGTAATTAGTGTTGTGTTTGTTATATAAACAAAAATAAATAATATAAGGTCAGTTTGCATCCCTATTGTTAACTTTGATTGACCAGGCTGAAAATAAGGTAAATTTTACGTCCACCGACAACCTAAGCTCTTGACTGCTTTGTCTTCATTAAACCACTAAAAGGAGCTTGAAGATAACTAAGAGAAACAAAAACGACTGAAAAGAACAAATGATATAATGATGAAACCTGCAAAGCTTACATTTTTTAAAATAGACGCATAAGCTTTACGAGCTCATTAATACAAAAGAGAACAATAAACAAAGCATTAATAATGATGAAAAAACTTTTTCTTCTTGACGGTATGGCGCTGATTTACAGGGCACACTTTGCCTTAAGTAAAAATCCAAGATTTACTTCTACAGGAATTAATACATCTGCTGTGATGGGCTTTGCCAATACTTTAATGGAAGTTTTAAAAAAGGAAAAACCAAGTCATATCGCGGTTGTGTTTGATACAGAAGCACCAACTGAGAGACATACAGACTTTGAAGCCTATAAAGCACACCGTCAGGCGATGCCTGAAGATCTTTCTGCTGCATTACCCTATGTTTTTAAGCTGATTGAAGGATTTAATATCCCGGTGATCACGAAGGATGGTTTCGAAGCAGATGATATCATCGGAACGCTGGCCAAGGAAGGTGAAAAACGTGGGTACACAGTGTATTGCATGACACCTGATAAAGATTTTGCGCAACTGGTGTCCGACAATATCTTCATTTATAAGCCTGCAAGAATGGGAAATGAAATGGAGATCCTGGGGGTTCCGGAAGTGCTGGCCAAATGGGAAATTGAAGATGTAAAACAGGTTATTGATATCCTGGGGCTATGGGGTGATGCAGTAGATAACATTCCGGGTATCCCTGGAATTGGGGAGAAAACGGCGAAATCATTGATCAGGCAATATGGATCTGTGGAGAACATCATTGCCCATTCACATGAACTGAAAGGTAAACAACGTGAAAATGTAGAGAGCTTTGCTGAACAAGGCCTGGTCTCTAAAAAGCTGGCGACGATTATCCTCGATGTTCCCGTAGAATTTGACGACCAGGCATTGGAGATGGGCGAACCAAGCAAAGAGTTGCTGGAACCTTTATTTGCCGAACTCGAGTTCAGAACCCTGGGCAGACGGGTTTTTGGAGAAGATTTTACAGTTGGGAGTTCGACCACAACGGTGTCGCAACAAACAGATCTGTTTGGAAATGTGGTAGAAACGGTTCGAAGGGTAGAAGTTGTTGTGTCGCCACCACCACCGGTTTTTGAACAGCCGGAAATTAAGACCATAGAAGATGTGGAACACCAATATTTGCTGGTAGAAACTGCAGAACAACGCAAAGAGCTGATTGATTTGCTGATGAAACAGGAAAATATTTCTTTTGATACGGAAACTACAGGTACTGATGCAAATATGGCTGACCTTGTTGGATTGTCTTTTTGTATAAAACCCGGTGTAGCCTATTATATTCCGTTGTCTGAGGACAGAACAGAAGCACAGCGGATCGTTGACGAATTCAAGCCCGTACTGGAGAATGAGCAGATTGCCAAGACCGGGCAAAACTTAAAGTACGACATCCTGGTAATGAAATGGTATGATGTACAGGTAAGGGGCAGGCTATTTGATACCATGCTGGCGCATTATCTGATTGATCCGGATACCAGACACAATATGGATATTCTTTCTGAAAATTATCTGAACTACAGGCCGGTGTCCATTACCACACTCATTGGGGCTAAGGGTAAAAACCAGGGCACTATGAGAGATGTCCCTGTCGATAAAGTAGTAGATTATGCTGCAGAAGATGCAGATGTAACTTTGCAGCTGGCTAACGTTTTTGAGCCGATGCTGAAAGATCTGAATGCATCGACGCTTGCCACAGAGGTTGAAAACCCTTTGGTGTATGTATTGGCCGATATAGAGAAAGAAGGCGTCAGGATCGATATAGATACTTTACTGAATTATTCCAAAGACCTGGAAACAGACATCCGGAGATTTGAGCAGAACGTTTACGATAAATGCGGTGTACAGTTTAATCTGGCCTCTCCAAAACAATTGGGAGAAGTGCTGTTTGATAAGCTTCAATTAGATCCTAAGGCAAAAAAAACCAAGACAGGGCAATATCAGACTGGTGAAGATGTTCTGCTTGCGCTGGCGCATAAAAGTGATATTGTGCAGGATATCCTGGATTTTCGTCAGTTGCAAAAACTTAAATCGACCTATGTGGATGCCTTGCCTTTAATGGTAAATCCTAAAACGGGGAGGGTACATACGAGCTATAATCAGGCCGTGGCTGCTACAGGTAGGTTGAGCTCTAATAACCCCAATTTACAGAACATCCCAATTCGTACAGAGCGGGGAAGAGAAGTGCGGAAGGCTTTCATTGCCAGAGATGAAGATCATATCCTCTTATCTGCGGATTATTCTCAGATCGAACTCCGTATTATTGCAGAGATCAGCAAGGAAGAAAATATGCTGGATGCGTTTAGCAAAGGAATCGATATTCATACCGCGACTGCGGCGAAGGTATACGGTGTGCCTATTGAAGAAGTAGATTCTACCCAAAGGAGAAATGCTAAAGCCGTGAATTTCGGAATCATATACGGGCAATCGGCATTTGGTTTGTCGCAAAACCTGGGTATTCCACGTAAGGAAGCCGCACAAATCATAGAGCAATATTTTGAACAGTATCCGGGTATTAAAAGATATATGAGTGATACGATGAATTTTGCCCGGGAAAATGGCTTTGTAGAGACCATTCTGGGCAGGAGGAGATACCTGAGAGACATTAACTCCGCAAACCAGACCGTTAGGGGATTTGCTGAGCGAAATGCAATCAATGCGCCGATACAAGGCTCAGCCGCAGATATGATCAAGGTGGCTATGATTCATATTCATAAAGATATTCAGGAAAAAGGTTTGAAATCAAAAATGACCATGCAGGTACATGATGAGCTTGTGTTTGACGTGCTCCGTTCTGAAGTAGCAGAAATGAAAGAAATCATTGCATACAGGATGAAAACAGCTATCAAAACCACAGTGCCGATAGAAGTGGAAATTGGGGAAGGAAATAATTGGCTTGAAGCACATTAAAATTGAAATATTTTTATCTAACTTTCGTTAACCAATATTGGATTAAAGAAAATACTAGAAAAACATGAAAAAATTATTAAGTTTTGTTGCTGTGGCTTTACTGGGTTTAAGTACCACTTTTGCTCAGACTGCCGCACCTGCGCAGACCGTAAAAAAGACAGCTAAAAAAGTAGAAACTAAGGCTACAACTACGGTTGCCGGTGCTAAGAAAGAAACGAAAGCAGCGGCTACGAAAACGGTAACGTCTACTAAAGCTACAGCTGCTGCGGTAAAGAAAGATGGTACACCGGATATGCGCTTTAAAGAAAACAAAGCTAAAGCAGCAGCGGCGGCAGGTCCGTTAAAAAAGGACGGAACTGCTGATATGCGTTATAAAGCAAACAAGAAAACAACGGTTGTGGTGAAAAAGAACTAAGCCACAAGTAAATGTAAAGAAAAAGCCCCGTTTCAAATAGAAACGGGGCTTTTTTATGGTGTTTATAATTCTATCGTCTCGCCGATTGCAGGTAAGAATAGTCTTTTATTCTCCCGGCTAAATTTCGACAAGGCTTCTTCCGTATCAATTTCAATCACCGGAAAAGTGTTGTAATGAACACCGATCACCTGATCGCAATTGATGTATTTTGTAGCCACCAAGGCATCATCCACATCCATGGTGAAGTTACCTCCGATAGGGAGAATCGCATAATCGATTTTATGTAAATCGGCCAGGATTTTCATATCTGCATTTAAGGATGTGTCTCCAGCAAAATAAATGGTTTTGCCGCCGGTTTCCAGTACAAAACCTGCCGGATTGCCTCCATAGCTGCCATCTGGCATGGAGCTGGAATGCGTAGCCCAAACCATTCTCAGGTTTCCGAAATCAAATTTCTGTTTTCCGAAATTCATGGCGTGAATGTTTTTGACACCTTGTTTTCCTGCCCAGTCCATCACTTCAACCATCCCAATTACCATTGCATTGGTTTGCTTTGCCAGTTCGACAAGATCTGCAATATGATCTCCATGGCCATGACTCACCAGGATATAATCTGCCTGTATGGCTGTGGTGTCAATATGACTGGCCAAAGGATTAGGCTTAATAAAAGGATCAAAAAGAAATTTTTTGCCCTCTGCTTCCAGTAAAAAGCAGGATTGTCCGTAATAGGTATATCTCATGATTTTAGATTAACTTCCAAACATTCCACCCAGACCGCCCAACATGCCCTGGGTTGCACTTTGCATTTCTGCAGCACTTACCTGATCCGCTTGTGTTAAAGCTTTATTGATGGCAGTCAGCAGCAATTCTTCTAACTCCTCTTTGTCGGCCTCTTTAAAGAATTCTTCTTTAATCTCTACAGCTGTAATTGCTTTATTGCCTGTAGCGGTCACTTTAATTGCTCCTCCCTCTACTTCGCCATATACAGAGATGGTATCTAGTCTTTTCTTGATCTCACCCGCCATCTGCTGTGCGGCCATTAGTTTATCGAACATAGTATTTGTGTTTTAATATTTTAAACGAAATTAAGAGATTTTAGTTTAAAGTTTCTGTTGTTCTTTAGATTTGATTAATGCGCTTTTCTTGGTTTTGCTCTTTCATATTGCTCTGGCCACTTGATTTCGTCTTCAAATTCAAAAGCGGCCTGTAATGGAAAATAAGGATTTCTAAGCAGCTCCCTGGCCATAATGATCAGGTCGGCCTGGCCATTACCAAGAATATCTTCGGCTTGTTGTCTGTCTGTTATTAAACCAACTGCACCGGTCAATATACCGGTTTCTTTTTTGACCTGCTCAGCAAAGCCAACCTGGTAGCCCGGACCAACCGGAATTTGCTGACGTTCTGAAAGCCCGCCACTGGAGCAGTCAATGAGATCTACCTCTTTACTTTTCAGGATACCGGATAGCTTGACAGAATCTTCAGGAGTCCATCCGCCTTCTATCCAGTCTGTTGCAGAAATCCTGACGAAAATAGGATTTGTTTTTGGCCATATTTCACGAATGCCGTCCAGTATCTCGAGCAGGAAACGGATCCGGTTCTCAAAACTTCCACCGTACTGGTCTGTCCTGACATTACTTAAGGGCGAGAGGAACTGATGGATCAGATAGCCGTGGGCCGCATGTATTTCTACGACTTTATAACCGGCTTCAAGGGCATAAATAGTTGCAGATTTAAAATCGGATTTAATTTTTTTGATGCCTTCAAGATCCAAGGCTTCAGGCACCTCATCACCCTCGTGAAAGGGAATTGCGCTTGGGGCAAAAGACCTCCAGCCGCCTTCGCTCAATTTGATTTGTTTGCCCCCTTTCCATGGAACTTCAACACTGGATTTACGTCCGGCATGGGCAAGCTGTATACCTGCAACGGCACCGTTTGAATGAATAAATCCAGTTATTCTTTTGAGCATGGGCAAATGTTCCTCTTTCCATATACCCAGGTCTCCGGCGGAGATGCGGCCTTCGGGAGATACTGCTGTAGCTTCCTGAAGGATCAAAGAAGAGCCACCTACGGCACGGCTTCCGAGATGGACCAGATGCCAGTCGTTTGCAAAGCCGTCTTTTGCAGAATACTGGCACATTGGAGAAGTAACGATCCTGTTTTTCAGACGAATATTTTTAATTTGCAGAGGAGAAAATAATAAAGACATAACTTGTTTTTTATGTAAATCTAACAACTCACCACTACATTTGTTCGGGTGTTATTGTAAGCCGAAATTCATTTTTAGGTATAGCGGAAGTTTTGGCTTATAAATTGAGTGGTGTTCGTTAAAAAAAGAAGAAATCTTCCTAAGTGTTGACCCTTTGGATAAATGGTTGAAAATAGCAGGTGAAAACGGCTTTTTTAAAACTTTGGGGGAGAAAGTTTTTTTTGAGCTTAAAATGACAGATAAAATGTAAAAAAATGAAAAACTTATTGCACAACTCAATATTTATTTAAACCTTTGCGCCTCAAGTAATTTAAAGCGGGAATATATACAGAAAATGATCAAGACGAATCTCCATAAACTTTCCATCTTAGAAGCAAAAAATATTGCTTCCAGAAGCTTGTTTATTGAACGTCTGCGACCCATATTTTCTGTCACAACAAACCGGCAAAATTATACACCCCGTATTTGAGTGATATCTTTACTCAATCATAGAGGATTGCCTCTCAAAAAACAATTAATCAAAATTTTTATCTTTTTTCGTTATCCTATTAATGAATATAAACGATTTTATAGTGCAGGTTGCACTTCCTGAACATCGTGTCTTTGCAGAAGAAATCTGCGAAGAAATGGCGGAGTCTGCTAAAGCCCGTGGTACGGGTATTGCAAAACGTTCGCCGGAGTATGTTGCAGGGAAAATGTCGGACGGGAAGGCTGTAATTGCTTTTCACAAAGACGGCTCCTGGGCTGGCTTCTGTTACATTGAAACCTGGAGCCATGGACAATTTGTAGCCAATTCTGGTCTCATAGTAAGTCCAAAGTATAGAAAAGCCGGTTTGGCCAACGCCATTAAACACAAGATTTTTGAATTATCCAGACAGAAATATCCCAAAGCAAAGATTTTTGGGTTAACCACAGGTCTTGCTGTAATGAAGATCAATTCAGATCTGGGTTATGAACCTGTTACCTATTCTGAGCTTACTCAGGATGAAGAATTCTGGAAAGGTTGTCAGAGTTGTGTGAATTTTGAGATCCTGACCATGAAAGAGCGTAAGAACTGTATGTGTACAGCGATGCTTTATGATCCGGAAACCAAGAAACACGATGTGGCGAAGAAGTTTGCAGAAGAACTGCAAAAGAAACCAAAGTTGTATGAGCGTTTTATGCGCATCAAACAACGATTGGTGCTGAAACCCAAAGAATCGAATAAAGGGCTTAAATCCCTTTTAATGTTAATCCCAGTTTTATTTAAATAATTGTTGCCGAAGGATTTGCGTATGCAGATCCATTACCTTTAAAACACAATAAAGACTCATGAAGAAGAAAGTAGTTTTAGCTTTTAGCGGAGGTTTAGATACTTCATTTTGCTGTATTTATTTAGCACAGGACCGTGGTTTGGAAGTGCATTCTGTGATTGTAAACACAGGTGGTTTTTCTGAAAACGAATTACAGGAAATTGAGAAACGGGCTTATGCACTTGGTGTGGCCTCTCATGCTGTTGTTGATGAAACGGCCAATTATTATGAGGGATGTATTAAATATCTTGTTTTTGGAAATGTATTGAAAAATGCAACTTACCCGCTTTCTGTGAGTGCAGAACGTGTAAGCCAGGCAACTGCAATTGCAAACTATGTAAAAAAGATCGGCGCGGATTATGTGGCTCATGGAAGTACCGGTGCCGGAAATGATCAGGTTCGTTTTGACATGATCTGTAACATCATTATACCCAATGTCGAGATCATCACACCGATCAGAGATTTGAAATTATCCCGCGAAGCGGAAATCGAATATTTACAGAAACACGGTGTAGAATATAGCGCAGAAAAAGCGAGATATTCTATCAATAAAGGCCTTTGGGGAACTTCAGTTGGTGGTAAGGAGACTTTAACTTCTCATGAGACCCTACCCGAAGAAGCATGGCCAACACAGGTTTCAGAAACTGCACCTCGCAAAGTGGAGCTGCGTTTTGAAAAAGGAGAACTGGTTGGAATTGACGGAGAGGTTTTGGCACCGGTAACAGCTATACAGAAACTGCAGGCCATTGCCCAACCTTATGGAATCGGAAGAGACATTCATGTTGGAGATACCATTATCGGAATAAAAGGGCGTGTTGGCTTTGAAGCTGCAGCCCCGGTGGTGATCATTAAAGCGCACCATACCTTAGAGAAGCACACGTTGACTAAATGGCAGCTTTCCTGGAAAGACCAGTTAGGCTCATTTTATGGAAACTGGCTGCATGAAGGGCAGTTCCATGATCCAATCATGAGAAATATCGAAGCTTTTTTAGCAGATACACAGGAAACCGTAAGCGGAAAAGTATTTGTTGAACTTTTACCATATCGCTTCCAGATCATTGGAATTGAATCTGAGCATGACTTGATGAGCAATAAATTTGGTTCTTACGGAGAGATGAACAATGCCTGGTCTGGTGAGGACGTGAAAGGCTTTTCTAAAATTTTTGGCAACCAGGTCATGATCTGGCATAAAGTGAATAAACATGAAGATTAAAGCAGGTATCATTGGTGGTGCGGGTTATACAGGTGGCGAAATGCTGCGTATCCTGGTTAACCATCCTTCGGTTGAGATTGCTTTTGTACATAGCAATAGCAATGAAGGCAACCTGATTTCAGACGTGCACACCGATCTTTTTGGCGATACGGACCTTCGTTTTACAGGCACACTTTCGGCAGATATTGATGTTTTGTTCTTGTGTGTTGGCCATGGTGATGCAAAAAAGTTTCTTGCAGCCAATCCTATCGCGAGTTCTATTAAGATCATTGACCTGAGTCAGGACTTCAGGCTGAAAGCGAATGCCTCAGACCAATGGGTGTATGGTTTGCCGGAACTTAACCGTGAGGCCATCAGAACAGCGAATTATGTGGCTAATCCCGGATGTTTTGCAACCTGTATACAGTTGGCCTTACTTCCACTGGCCGCGAAAGGCTTGTTAAAAGGAGAGGTGCAGATCAATGCAACAACCGGTTCTACCGGGGCAGGTCAGAGTTTGACGGCGACCTCTCATTTTAGCTGGAGAAATAATAACCTTTCGGTTTATAAAGCATTTGAGCACCAGCATTTAAATGAAATCGGGGAAAGCCTGGTGCAGCTGGATGCTGGCTTTGACAGCGTTTTGAATTTTATTCCACAGCGCGGTGACTTTACAAGAGGAATCCTGGCTTCGGTTTATACGGAATCTGATCTTTCAGCCGAAGAATTGCAGGAATTATATACCTCTTACTACGAAGGACACGCGTTTACACATGTAAGCGTAAGGAATATCGACCTTAAACAGGTGGTCAATACCAATAAGGGGCTGGTGCATGTAGAAAAGCACGACAATAAGGTTTTTGTGGTCAGTATAATTGATAACCTGCTGAAAGGCGCAAGCGGGCAGGCGGTTCAGAATATGAATTTAATGTTTGGGCTGGAAGAACGGCAAGGCCTGGCACTTAAAGCAGCAGCATTCTAAAATCAATTTGTACACCAGTTAAAAATATTAAAATGAACTTATTTGACGTTTATCCACTAAATGATATAGAAATTGTAAAAGCTTCCGGCAGTACAGTCTGGGATGCAAGCGGACAGGAATACCTGGATTTATACGGAGGACATGCCGTAATTTCAATAGGACATACGCATCCGCATTACGTAAAAAGAGTTACAGACCAGCTTAATAAAGTTGGTTTCTACTCCAATTCTGTTAAAATTCCTTTGCAAACAGCCCTGGCAGATAAACTAGGCCAGGTTTCAGGAAAGACAGACTATCAGTTGTTTTTATGCAATTCGGGAGCAGAAGCGAACGAAAATGCTTTAAAGCTGGCTTCCTTTTATAATGGAAGAAAAAAGGTCATCGCTTTCAAAGGAGCCTTTCATGGAAGGACTTCGCTGGCGGTATCTGCTACAGATAACCCGAAGATCATTGCCCCGGTCAATGAGACAGATCATATTGTATTTCTGCCGCATAATAACATAGAAGCCTTAGAAGAAGCATTCAAGAGCTATGGCAATGAAATAGCCGCCGTAATTATAGAAGGCATACAGGGTGTTGGAGGAATTAAAGAAGCTTCTGTACCTTTTCTTCAAAAAATCCGTAGTCTTTGTGACGCTTATAATTCAGTATATATTGCTGATAGTGTGCAATGTGGTTATGGCAGAACCGGCTTGTTTTATTCTCATGATGTGGCCGGAGTAGAGGCCGATGTTTATACCATGGCTAAGGGCATGGGCAATGGCTTTCCTGTTGCGGGAATTTCTATTACGCCGAAATTCAAGCCTTGGCATGGTATGCTGGGCACCACTTTTGGTGGGAATCATTTGGCTTGTGCGGCTGCTTTGGCTGTTCTTGAGGTGATGGAGCAGGATGGATTGATGAAAAATGCAGAAGAAGTAGGGGGCTATCTGATTTCGGAACTTAAAAAAATTGAAGAGATCAGGGAAGTGCGTGGGAGAGGTCTGATGATCGGTATCGATTTACCGGAAGAACTGTCACATGTGAAGAAAGAACTGTTATTCAAACACCATATTTTTACAGGAGAAGCCAAGCCTAACGTGATCAGATTATTACCTGCATTGAATTTGACAAAAGAACAGGCAGATCAGTTTTTAGATAAATTTAAAACTATTTTAAGAGGATAGAAATGAACCAATTCACTTCAGTAAAAGACGTTGAGGATATCGGGCAGCTGGTGACGGCCGCACTGAATCTAAAGAGCAATCCCTATGCAGATCAGCATTTGGGAAAGAATAAAACCCTTGGGCTGGTGTTTCTTAACCCAAGTTTGCGTACCCGTTTGAGTACGCAGAAAGCAGCGATCAATTTGGGGATGAGTGTGATGGTAATGAATATGGATAAAGAGGGCTGGGCACTGGAAACACAGGACGGCGTCGTAATGAATGGCACTACGGTAGAGCATATCCGCGAAGCGGCCGCAGTGATGGGGCAGTATTGTGACATCCTGGGCTTGCGTTCCTTTCCTAAACTGACCAACAGAGATGAAGATTATAATGAGGATTTCTTTAATAAGTTTGTAAAATACTGTGGAGTACCTGTGGTGAGCCTGGAAAGTGCAACGCGCCACCCATTGCAAAGTCTTGCCGATCTGGTGACCATAAAGGAGACCTGGAAAGGGACGGCTAAGCCGAAAGTTGTTCTGGCCTGGGCACCACATGTGAAAGCCTTGCCTCAGGCTGTTCCAAATTCATTTTCAGAATGGATGTGTAAAGCACAGGAAGAAGGAATGCTTGATTTTACCATTGTTCATCCTGAAGGGTATGAACTGTGTGAGGACTTTACACCGGGAGCGACCATCAGCCATGATCTGGAGGAAGCTTTGGATGGCGCAGATTATATCTATGTAAAAAACTGGTCGAGCTTTAAGGAGTATGGCAAGGTCTTGACTTATCCCGATGGCTGGATGATGAACAATGAGAAGCTGAAGCTCACCAATAATGCCAAAGTGATGCATTGTCTGCCAGTAAGAAGGGATCTGGAGTTGTCTTCAGAAATCCTGGATGGACCGAATTCTCTGGTGATCCATGAGGCTGGCAACCGTTTATGGGCAGCTCAAGCGGTTTTGAAAGACCTGCTTCAAAACCTAACCTAAAAAAGAAGAGATGGAGCAGCTAACTATTGTGAAAATTGGCGGAAATGTCATTGACAATTCGGAAAACCTGCACCGGTTCTTACAGGACTTTACAGCGCTTTCCGGAAAAAAAATATTGATCCATGGCGGCGGTAAAATCGCCACTGAGCTGGGTACTTCACTTGGTGTAGAAGCCAGGATGGTAGAGGGCCGGAGAATTACAGATATAGAAACACTCCGGGTGGTTACTATGGTCTATGCCGGGCTCATCAACAAGAATATGGTGGCTCAGCTTCAGTCTAAAGCCTGTAATGCTATCGGTCTGACAGGAGCAGATGGGAACATCATCAAAGCGGTTAAACGGCCGGTCAAAACCATCGACTATGGCTTTGTGGGGGATCTGGATGAGGCATCAGTTTCATCAGAAACACTGACAAGTTTATTGGAAGCTGGACTTGTCCCTGTGCTATGTGCCATCACCCACGATGGCGAAGGACAGTTATTGAATACCAATGCAGATACCATAGCTTCTGCCGTTGCTGTGGCGATGTCTGCTGTTTACGACACCAGGCTGGTATATTGCTTTGAGAAAAAAGGAGTGTTAAGGGATGTGGAAGATGAATCTTCGCTGGTACCGGAAATCAAGGCAGGAGATTTTGAAGGATTAAAGGAACAGGGCGTCGTATCAGGTGGAATGATCCCTAAATTGCACAATGCATTTGAGGCGATAAAGAGTGGGGTAAAAATGGTGTATATTGGGAAGGCGGATGAATTGCCCCAGGTGAATACAAATGATTTTGGAACCAGGTTAATATCTTAAAACATGAAACAATATACAGGCAGGATTGCTATCCTGGGCAGCGGAAATATCGGACTGTCCCTGGCTAAGGGATTGGTAAAAGCAAACTATGTAGAGGCAGGTCAGATTTGTCTGACCAGACGGAATACGGCAAACCTATCCACTTTTTCTGCGCAGGGATTTGAAGTGACGAATGACAACGCGGCTGCCGTTGCAGCAGCTGATATTGTGGTGCTGGCTGTTCTTCCTCAACAGCTAAATCAATTGCTGGAGCAGATCGCCGGTGTAGTCGATACCAATAAACATTTAATCATTTCTGTCGCTTCAGGTGTAAGTTGTAACGACATCAAAACCAAATTATCCGATGGGGTACAGGTGATCAGGGCTATGCCAAATACAGCTATAGCCATTGGCCAGTCTATGACTTGTATCGCGAGCGATAATGCCACGGAAGTTAATATTGCCGAGGTAACCCGAATGCTGGAAACCGTAGGCTCTGTTGTAAAGATCAACGAAGATCTGATGACCTCTGCTACTGCCTTGTGTGCCTGTGGAATCGCTTTTTTCTTAAGAGCTATCCGCGCAGCCTCGCAGGGTGGGGTAGAAATTGGTTTTCATGCCGATGAAGCCCTTAAAATGGCCGTGCAGACCGCTAAAGGCGCTGCCGATCTGTTGTTGCAGATGGAGTCGCATCCGGAACAGGAAATCGATAAGGTAACCTCACCAAAAGGCTGTACCATCGCCGGCTTAAATGAAATGGAACATAATGGCTTCAGTTCTTCCCTGATCAAAGGGATCAAACTATCGGCTTTGAAAGCAGGAAACTTATATACAAAAGAATAGATCATATGATAGAACAACTGCAAAAAGACAGTTTAGAATTGTTGAAAAGATTGATCAGTATTTCTTCCTTTAGTAAAGAAGAAGAAGGGACCGCTGACGTGATTGAGCAGTTTTTGCAGGATAAAGGGATCAAAACCCATCGTAAATTAAATAATATCTGGGCCTACAATCAATATTTTGATGCGTCCAAACCAACTTTGCTGCTCAATTCGCACCATGATACCGTAAAGCCAAATTCAGGGTACACCAGAGATCCTTTTTCTCCGGATGTAATTGAGGGCAGATTATATGGTCTGGGCAGTAACGATGCCGGTGGTTGCCTGGTATCCCTGATCGCCACATTTTTGTATTTCAACGATCAGCAGGACCTGAGTTATAACATTTGCCTGGCCACCACAGCAGAGGAGGAGATCTCCGGGAATAACGGACTGGAATGTATCCTTTCAGAGCTGGGGGAACTCGAATTTGCGATTGTAGGTGAGCCAACCCTGATGAACCTGGCGATTGCAGAACGCGGTCTGCTGGTACTGGATTGCGCTGTTCACGGAAAGGCGGGGCATGCCGCCAGAGAAGAAGGCGATAATGCTATATATAAAGCACTTAAAGATATTGAGTGGTTTCGCAATTACCGTTTTTCAAAGATATCGGAAGTTTTTGGACCGCTTAAAATGTCTGTGACCATTATAAATGCGGGGTCTCAGCATAATGTCGTACCTGAACTTTGCACTTTTACGGTAGATGTAAGGGTAACCGATGCTTATACCAATGAAGAAGTGCTGAAGATCATCAGAACGAATGTAGATTGTGAGGTTAAACCACGTTCTGTTCGTTTGAAGCCATCCTCTATCGATAAAGCCCACCCACTGGTACAGTCGGGTATTGCTCTGGGAAGGACAACTTATGGCTCCCCGACGACCTCAGATCAGGCCTTATTGAGTATACCTTCTGTAAAGGTTGGGCCTGGTGATTCTGCACGGTCACACATGGCAGATGAGTATGTTTTTGTGGACGAGATCGGAGAAGGTATACGATTGTATATAGAGATGCTAAAGCCTGTTATTAAAGGCGAATAAGGAGTATTAACCACCCTGTCGGTATTTATTATTACTTTTGCCCAAGAGCAGAGGAGGAAGGACGGCAGCGGAAAAACTGAATATAAATGAAGATCTGGCAAAAAAATATAGAGGTTAACAAGGATATTGAAACCTTCACCGTAGGCAGAGACAGGGAACTGGACCTGGAAATGGCGGCATTCGATGTGCTGGGCTCACTGGCGCATGTAGAGATGCTGGAAAGTATAGGCTTGCTGACCGCTGAAGAGCTTGAAGCCATCCAGAAAGAGCTTAAAAACATCTACAAGGATATTGAAGCGGGCAAATTTGTCATTGAGCAAAGCGTAGAAGATGTGCACTCTCAGGTAGAGTGGTTACTGACACAGCGCATAGGCGAAGCGGGCAAAAAAATTCATAGCGGACGCTCCCGTAATGACCAGGTTCTCGTCGACTTGAAATTGTTTTTCAGAAACAGGATCGAAGAAATGGTACACCATACAGAAGTACTTTTTAAACAGTTGATCTCCCTGAGTAATACGCATAAAGATAAATTGCTACCGGGCTATACCCACTTGCAGATTGCTATGCCATCTTCTTTTGGTTTGTGGTTTGGTGCCTATGCAGAAAGCCTGGTGGACGATCTGGAACTGATGCTGGCCGCCTGGAAGGTTTGCAATAAAAACCCTCTTGGATCTGCTGCGGGCTATGGATCTTCTTTTCCGCTGAACAGAACGATGACCACCAATCTCCTGGGCTTTGAACACCTGAACTATAATGTTGTTTATGCACAGATGGGCAGAGGGAAAACGGAGCGCATTCTGGCTCAGGCAATGTCTTCCATCGCTGCAACACTGGCAAAAATGTCTATGGACGTATGTCTGTTTATCAACCAGAATTTTGGATTTATCAGCTTCCCGGACGAACTGACAACTGGATCGAGCATCATGCCTCATAAAAAGAATCCTGATGTATTTGAACTGATCCGTTCACGTTGCAATAAGATTCAGGCTCTGCCAAATGAGATTGCCATGATGACCACTAATTTGCCCTCAGGATACCACAGAGATTTGCAGCTGTTAAAGGAAAATCTTTTTCCTGCCATCACTTCTCTGAACGAATGTCTGGAAATTGCAACCTATATGTTGCAGAATATCCGTATTAAAAGTGATATTCTGGCTGATCAAAAATACGCCTACTTATTTAGTGTGGAAGTGGTGAATGACCTCGCATTGAAAGGGGTTCCTTTCAGGGAAGCGTATAAGATTGTCGGAGAAAGTATAGAAAATGGCACTTTTGTGCCAAATACTAAGGTGAACCATACGCATGAAGGCAGTATTGGCAACCTTGGTAATGAAGAAATAGAAAAAATGATGGGGACTGTACTGGCCCAGTTTAAATTTGAACAGACTAAAGAGGCCATAGAGAAATTACTGGCCTGAATTTTTAATCCTAATACATAAAATAGAATGAAAGTATCTGCACTAGCAAGTTCGCTTATTGGCTCTGAGATCATTAAAATTGGTAACGAGGTGAACGAGATGAAGCGTAAGGGCGCGTCCATTGCCAATTTAACAATTGGTGATTTTGATTCTTCCATTTATCCGATTCCGACAGAACTTAAAGCCGGTATCGTGGAAGCCTATCATCAGAACCAAACGAATTATCCGCCTGCAGATGGCGTATTGTCACTCAGGGAAACTGTTTCTGATTTGCTTAAGGACCGTTTTGATCTGGAGTATGCGTCCAACAGTATTTTGGTTTCCGGTGGCTCACGTCCTTTGATCTATGCAACCTATCTGGCGCTTGTTGATCCGGGTGATACGGTTGTTTTCCCTGCTCCGTCCTGGAACAACAACCATTATGGCCACCTGACTTCAGCAAACGTTATTGCGGTAGAAACTCAGGCTGAAAATAATTTCATGCCCACTGCAGCACAGCTGAAACCACATTTAAAAGGAGCAACTTTACTGGCATTATGTTCTCCTTTAAATCCTACAGGTACGATGTTTACCGCGGAGCAACTGGAAGAGATATGCGATGTTGTTCTGGAAGAAAATAAATCAAGGAAACCAGGGGAGAAAGCATTATACATCATGTATGATCAAATGTATTCTTTACTGACTTTTGGAAAAGCACATGTAAATCCAGTTGGCCTGCGTCCGGAAATGAGAGATTATACCATTTTTGTGGACGGCAGTTCTAAATGCCTTGCTGCAACTGGGGTACGTGTAGGCTGGGGATTCGGACCAGCGGAGATCATTGATAAAATGAAAGCTATTGTTGGGCATATGGGGGCATGGGCACCTAAAGCAGAGCAGGTAGCGATGGCTGGTTATTTTAAGGACAAGGCACAGGTGGACACTTTCCTGACGAGCTTTAAGCAGAAGATACAAGACAGTTTAAACGCGCTTTATGAAGGATTTAATGCGTTAAAGAACGAAGGATTCCAGGTGGATGCAGTGGAACCGATGGGTGCCATTTATCTGACCATTAAGATCGATTATATTGGTAAAACAACACCTGAGGGGCAATTGCTGAAAGACAGTGCTGATGTGAACTTTTATCTGATCAGAGAAGCTCAGGCTGCCCTGGTACCATTCTCTGCTTTTGGTAATGATGATGATATGCCCTGGTTCAGAGCTTCAGTTGGCGCATGCTCTTTACAAGATATTAAAGATATGATGCCGAGGATTAAAGCCGCTTTAAGCAAACTTAAATAAGACTTTAATTTTTATTAAAAAGGCCGGTTGAAATGCATTTCAACCGGCCTTTTTTTATTTGAATTCAGATGTCTTATGGAATTCGATATCTGGATAATCCCTCATGGTCATATTGATCATAAAATCATTATCTGCAAGATACACCGGATTCCCGTCTTTGTCCTCGCCAATATGCTGCTGTTTACGTTTTAAAAACTCCTCCAGCTTCTTTTTGTCTTTGGAGGTCACCCAGTTTGATCTGCCATAACTTAAGGTCCTGAAATAAGCTTTGGCACCGTATTCATGCTCCAGACGGAAGGCAATGACCTCAAACTGAAGCTCACCAACCGCTCCGATGATCTTACGGTTTCCTGGCTGCTGGGTAAAGAGCTGAGCCACTCCTTCTTCTGTAAGCTGCTGTATGCCTTTTTCCAGCTGTTTTGTTTTTAGAGGGTCTCTGTTCTCGACTTCCTTAAATATTTCGGGAGAGAAGCTTGGAATGCCCTTAAATTGCAACTGTTCTCCTTCTGTAAGGGTGTCTCCAATTTTAAAGTTTCCGCTGTCGTATAAACCGACTACGTCGCCTGGCCAGGCTTCTTCTACAATGCTCTTTTCATTGGCCATGAAATCCATAGGATTGGAAAACTTCAGTTTCTTGTTCTGACGGGTATGGAAGTAGAATTTGTTGCGTTCAAATTTACCGGAACAGATTCTCAGGAAAGCAATGCGGTCACGATGTTTAGGATCCAGATTCGCATGGATTTTAAATACAAAGCCGCTAAAGTTCTTTTCATTCACCAAAACCTCCCGCTGTTCTGCTTCGCGGCTTTTCGGACTGGGTGCGATTTTAATAAAGGTGTCCAGTAGTTCTTTGATCCCAAAATTATTAATGGCACTCCCAAAAAACACAGGAGCCAGTAATCCTTCAGTATACATGCTTTGGTCCAGGTCTCCATACACACCATGCACCAGTTCCAGATCGCCTTTAAGGTTTTCGAGTTCGGCAGGTTTCAGGAAATTTTCCAGATTTTTATCATTCAGGTCACTCACTTCAATCACCGGGTCGCTGATTTTTGTCTTATCCGGTTCGAAAAGGTTAAGATGTTTGTTGTAAATACTGTAAACGCCTTTGAAAGTATGTCCCTGACCAATAGGCCAGGAGAGTGGACAAAGACTGATATTGAGTTTATTTTCTATTTCATCCAAAAGGTCAAAGGCATCTTTACCCTCCCGGTCCATTTTATTGATAAAAATAATAACGGGTGTATTGCGCATGCGACATACCGCCATCAGTTTTTCTGTTTGTTCTTCGACACCTTTTACACAGTCAACTACCAGAATAACACTGTCTACAGCCGATAAAGTTCTGTAAGTGTCTTCTGCAAAGTCTTTGTGACCTGGTGTATCCAGGATATTGATCCTTTTGCCGCTATATTCAAAGCCCATAACGGAAGTCGCAACGGAAATTCCGCGTTGTTTTTCAATTTCCATAAAATCGGAAGTATTGCTTTGATTGGCCTTGTTGCGTTTTACCGCACCTGCGGTATTGATAGCTCCCCCAAAAAGCAGGAACTTTTCAGTTAATGTTGTCTTACCAGCATCGGGGTGACTTATAATGGCAAATGTTTTTCGTTTTTCTATTTCCGGGTGAATCATAAAGAGTTAAGCATCTTTGCTTGATGAGGCTGCAAAGATAAAGAAAAAAATAAGGTATCTGTTTTCTAAAACAGATACCTTACAAAGCCCTTTTAAAAGGGGGGTATTAATTTCTCTCTGGCCTGGACCCTCTATCTCCTCTGTTTTGTTGCTCAGGGGCTCTGTTTTCTCTTGGCGGAGCACTTTGCTGCACCCTTTGAGGTCTTGGCTGCGGCTGCGGCATCTGCTGCACCTGCTGTGGACGTTGAGGCTGTGCCTGAGGTTGTGGCTGTCTTTCCGGCCTTTGGTATTGTGGCTGAGGCTGACGTTCTGGTTGCTGTTGAGGTTGTTGAGGTTGTTGATTTTGCTGCGGCTGAACAGGTCTGGTCTGCCAGCGCTGTGGCTGATACTGCCTTGATGTACCTTCAGGACGGGTTTGACCTTCAGGTCTTTGCCATGGCTGAGTTGAAGGTGTTCTGTCCGTTCTGGAAGGAGTAGCAGGATTACCTGTTGTATTACCCTGTTCGTTCACGGACTGGTTACCCATTCTGGATGGGCGACTGTTATCTGGCCTGTTGTAATCCCTGCCTGGAGCTACCCCAGGACGAGCATTGCCACCATTAGGTACATTGGTGGTTGTACCCCTGTCTCCACGGTTTCCGTTGAGGTTGTTGTTCCTGTCATTACCTATGTTACCCATACTGGTCGGACGTCCGCCACGGTCACCTCTGCCGGCGGTATAGGTGCTTTCAGAACTTACATTCCTTGGCGCTGCAGGCCTTCCGTCATTTCCTCTGGATGGTCTTGGATTGTAAATATTTACAGTGTTGTTCGTCACACCCCCACGATCAGGCCTGCTGGTTCTGTTGATGTTGTAAACCCTCACATCACGGTTGGTCGCACGCCTGATATCATCACGGCCGGGGCCGGTAAAATAGGTATTTCTACCACCGCGGTAAACATTGTTGATAATGGTCGTATTATTAATAATGGTGACATTATTATAGCCTCCATATCTTGGGAAACGGTCATAATAGATATTACTTTGAGGTACGAAGCACCACCATGAATTTGGAATCCGGTAACCGCCGCCAAAATTAATGTTGATATTTATGCCCGGGGCTAATGGTGCCCAGCCATAATATCCGCCACCGCTTCTCCAGCTTACCCAGGCAGGTCCCCAGGTGGTATCAGGAATCCACAGCCATTCATTGTAACGGTTATAGACCCAACGGCCGTAGTGGAAAGGAGCCCAGCCCCAGTTGTAATCAGAAACCCAGGTATTACCGTATTCTGTCATGACCCAGCGGCCATTGGTATAATAAGGCCTGAAATCCGACTGGTCAACATCGGGTCTCCATACATAACCATATTGTGAATCCTGTATCCAGGTTCCATAAGGAGATAATTCATCGTAAAAAGTCTGCATGGAAACATCCTCTTCTTGTGCCGCCACTTTTTGTGCGGCCCCGGTGAGCAGGAGTACGAGTCCTAATACTAATACCGGTAGTTTAAACAATCTTTTCATTTGTGTGTGTGTTTATGTTAACCTAACTTAACTGTATCAATTTGAGTTCCAAATGCTCTAATGGTTTAATTATATATGGAATATTGCACTAAGATTATGATAAAGGGCACAATTATATTGCCTAAGTGTGCAGTATTGCAAGCATAAATTTGTATTTATTAATATACAATGACTGCTATATTGAAATAAAAATTGTCCAGTTCCATCCAAACTGAAAATCAAGTATATGAAGAATATTTTGTTCCGTTGTCTCTTTACCGGTAATTATTTTATTCTTTTGCAGATCGCTTTTAGCAGACTGTGCTTTTTGCGTAAAGTTAGAATGCATTAGAAAAACGATACAATTCATGAAAACCGGTACCCTTTATCTTGTTCCAGTCCCATTAGCAGAGCAGGCTGCTTCAAAATCTTTTATGCCCTTTGTAGTGGAGACCATCAATGCGATCGACACTTATATTGTTGAAAATGAAAAGACCGCCCGTAAATTTCTTAAGGAAGCGGGCTTACAGCGCCCGCAAAGTGAACTGATCATTCATGACTACGGAAAACATAAGAGGAGTTCCTCCCTGGCCCCTTTTTTTAAAGAGCTGATGGGTGGAAAAGATGTTGGTTTAATGAGTGAAGCCGGTTGTCCGGGAGTTGCTGATCCGGGGGCTGATGTGGTGGCAGAAGCGCACCGAAGAGGGATAAAAGTAGTCCCTCTGGTGGGGCCGAACTCCATTCTGCTGGCTTTAATGGCTTCAGGCTTTAATGGTCAGAGTTTTACTTTCCATGGCTATCTGCCTATTGACAAAATACAAAGAGGAAAGCGCATTAAGGAACTGGAGCAGCTGGCACAGAAATACCAGCAAACACAATTGTTTATAGAAACCCCATTTAGAAACAACCAGTTGCTGGAAGATGTACTAAAAAATGCAATGCCCCAAACCTTGCTTTGCGTGGCCTGTAATCTGACAGGGGAAGATGAATACATTAAAACACAATCTGTGGCATTTTGGAAAAAAGAAAGGATTGATCTGCATAAGAAACCAGCGATCTTTTTATTGTACCGTCAGTTTTAACGGTACATATTTTTACCTTCTATAAAGGCAAGAACATTGTCAGGGAGAAAGTATTGTACATTTTTTCCTTCCTGGATGGCCTTGCGGATAAAAGTAGAGGAAATGTCCATCTGAGGGGTCTCTGTAACCCGAATAGATGGATGGTCCTTCCATGCAGAGAGGTCTGCACCTGGCCTTGGATAAACATAGATCTGGTGATTTTGAAGGATCACCTCGTAGTTCTTCCATTTTTTCAAAGAGACGAGGTTATCTGCGCCCATGATTAAAGCAAAAGATCTGCCTGGATACTTTTCCTGCAGATAGGCCAGTGTATCCACCGTATAGGAAGGCTGCGGCAAACCGAATTCAATATTACTAACCTTCAGTTTTTCTGAATTTTCTGTAGCCAGTCTCACCATCTCCAGGCGGTCATACATGTTGGACAGGCCTTTTTTGTTCTTTAAGGGATTGTGAGGTGATACCACCATCCATACTTCATCCAGATCCGTAAAACCAGCCATATAACTTGCAATAATGAGGTGTCCGGTATGAATGGGATTAAAAGAACCGAAAAAAAGGCCTGTCTTCATGATAAAGTTATTGACTCAGGAAATCACCAATCAGTTTTTCTGCTTCTGTACAGGCGGTGTCCAGGTCAAAATTTTTCAGGACAACGTCAAACTTGTCTGCATATTTAAGCTCTTTTTCCGCCTTTATGAAGCGTTCTTGCAGTTTTTCTTCACTATCTGTTCCCCTTCCGCTTAAACGCTCCTTTAAAACCTCCAATGACGGTGGTTGTACAAAAATAGCCAGTGCATGTGCTTCGTACTTTCTTTTTAAACGAAGACCACCTTCTACATCAATGTCAAAGATCACATGCTTGCCTTCATCCCAGATCCGCTGGATCTCTGAACGCAGGGTACCGTAAAAAGTACCGTTATAGACTTCTTCAAATTCTACGAACTCCTGGTGAGCAACTTTATGAAGAAATGCTTCTTTGGAAATAAAATAATAATCTTTTTCATGTTGCTCATCACCTCTGGCTTCGCGGGTAGTCGCTGAAATAGAGAAACTTAAAGAGGGGAACTTTTTAAGCAGATGTTTTACGATGGTTGTTTTACCAGCTCCTGAAGGTGCCGAAAATATAATGAGTTTACCTTGTTTCATTGATGTTTATTCAAATACTAAAGTACGTTTAGCAATTGTTCCTTGATTTTTTCTAATTCTTCCTTCATACCCACAACCAATTGCTGGATTTGAGCATCATTCGCTTTTGCGCCCATGGTGTTGATCTCTCTGCCGATCTCCTGTGAAATAAAACCTAATTTTTTGCCGTTGGCATCCTTGCTTTTTAACGTTTCAATGAAATAATCACAATGACTTTTTAATCGGATCTTCTCTTCTGTGATGTCTAGTTTATCAATGTAATAGATCAGTTCCTGTTCCAGACGATTTTGGTCGACATTCATTTTACCCACGTTGTCTTCCAGGAACTGGTTCAACCTTGCCCGGATTTGCGGAATTCTTAAAGGTTCAAGCACTTCAACCTGCGCAAAGAAACCCAGGATATTTTTGATGCGGAGCTCCAGGTCTGTTTTAAGCACACGGCCTTCATCTTCCCTGAAACGGTTAAATTCCTGAAGAGCCTTGTTAAACGTACTGTAGAGAATATCCCAGTCTGCTTCATTAACCTCTTCGTCAGTATAGTTCACCACATCCGGAAAATTCAGTGCAGCCTGCAATAAATTGCTGGAATTGGCACCTAAATCCTGGTTGATGGCCTCTAACTGCTTATAGTATCTGCTCAGCAGAGCTGCATTGATCTGTGCACCTTTCAATTGCTCATCACTGCGTTCAATATTGACAGAAACATTTACTTTCCCCCGTTCAATATCTTTACTGCAAACATTGCGCAAAAAGAGTTCTTTTTCTGAAAAAGCCCGGGGCAACTTCAGGCTGAGCTCTAAAAACTTACTGTTCAGAGATTTGATCTCTACCGCAAATTTCACATTCTGATGATCCGTAGAGGCCAGGCCGTAGCCTGTCATTGATTTTATCATGTGCAAAGATATAATTTATTGTGAAATGGTTGAAAAGTAGTCCATTTAACTTTTTTAACGTTTTTTTAACGTTATGGAAGAAAAACATTGGCTAAATTTGTGTAAATTAAACCTGCCCTATGAAATTAAAGCCCTTCTGTATACCCGCTACGCTATTGTTGTTCATGGCTTTTAACGTGTCTGCCCAGCATGGATTTATCCTGAAAGGAGTCGTTATGGAGCGGGGAACAACCAACCGCATTACCTCCGGAGAGGTGGTCAATAAAAGGACAGAGGGGAGTGTAAATACCAATGACCTTGGTTTATTCCAGATAAAGGTCAATTTAGGCGATACCCTGTTTGTTTTCAAAAATGAATTTGCGAATGCGGAAGTTGTTGTACAGTCCAATAAAGATCTGGTAATCTATCTCAACAGATCAACCAATCTTAGGGAAGTGAATATCTATGGCGAGTCAAAGAAACAGGAACTGGACGGAATGCGACAGGAGTACAGGAACAAGGGATCCTTCTACGCGGGCAAGCCGCCGCTATTATCCTATCTTTTTACTCCGCTTACAGCAATGTATGAGCTGTTTGGCCGTACCCCCAGAAATGCACGTCATTTTGGGAAATTCTATTCCAATGAGTTACAGCAGACCGAGATTGATGGCTTTTTTAACGAGTCTATTATTAAAAAGCACACCGACCTTAAAGATAAGGACCTGGAAAATTTTATGCTGAATTACCGGCCGGATTATAGTGTGGCCAGCAAATGGACTGAATACGACGCCATAAAGTACATCCGGGATTCTTATAAGAAATATACAGATACCCTGAGAAAGAAATAATTAAATGGATAAGGCCTCGCAGGTCTTTTCTGCAGCGAGTTTCTCTGCATTCTTTTTGTTATAATCCCTTCCGACACCATAGCTCTCCCCGTCAATTACCGCTTGTATGGTGAAAAGTTTGGCACTTTCACCTTCTCCATTATCAATCATATCGAAGGTGATGTCCTTGCCGTGGCGCTGGCACCATTCAATCAGTTTACTTTTGAAATTGGTTTCAGTAAGTTCCAGGGTATGAATGTCAATATAGGGTTTGACAATACGTTTCAGAAGAAAATCTTTAGTGAAATTATAGCCTTTATCCAGATAAACAGCCCCTACAAGTGCTTCAAAAGCATCTCCAAGCATAGAATGATGCTTGGTTTGCATATTGACCATTTTCTGGTCAAAAACAATCAGCTGATCAAAGCCCATTTTTCGGGCAAGCTGGTTTAAATTGGCACGGTTTACAATTTTCGAACGCATCTCCGTCAGAAAACCTTCTTCCTTATAAGGATAGCTTTTAAACAGCAGTTCTGCTATGACTGAGCCCAGTATAGCGTCCCCTAAAAATTCGAGACGCTCATTACTGCTTTTACTGCCATTTTTAAGTGTTTTTGCTACAGACCGATGCCTGAATGCCATTTTGTATAAAATGGCATTACCAGGCACAAAGCCTAAAATATTCTTTAGCTTTCTTATAAACTCCCTATCTGGAGATAAATGGAGTTTATATAGGTTAAATAAAGGCATTGATGGTAGCAAATATCACTATTTGGTCTTATTCCTCGTATTTTTTAAAAATTACAGATGCGTTATGTCCTCCAAAACCGAAAGTATTACTTAATGCAGCGCGAACTTGACGTTTTTCAGCCTTATTAAATGTGAAATTCAGTTTCGAATCGAACTGCGGATCATCCGTAAAATGATTTATAGTTGGAGGCACAACATCATTTTTTACTGCAAGTATTGCAGCGATAGCTTCAACAGCACCGGCAGCACCCAGCAGGTGTCCCGTCATAGATTTTGTTGAGCTGATATTTAATTTATAAGCATCCTCACCAAAAAGGTCTACAATAGCCTGAGTTTCAGAAATATCTCCAAGAGGGGTAGACGTTCCATGAACGTTGATATAATCGATATCGCTGGTAGACAATTTTGCATCATTCAACGCATTTGTCATCACCATTTTGGCACCCAATCCTTGTGGATGCGGAGCCGTAATATGATTGGCATCAGCGCTCATTCCGCCACCAATAATCTCAGCATAGATCTTCGCTCCGCGTTTCTTTGCATGTTCCAGTTCTTCCAGAATAATCGTTCCCGCACCTTCACCTGCAACAAAGCCGTCACGGTCTTTGTCAAATGGTCTGGATGCTGTTTTAGGGTCGTCATTACGTGTAGAAAGGGCATGCATTGCGTTGAACCCGCCAATACCAGCTTCATTAATAATCGCCTCAGATCCGCCGCTGATGATCACATCCGACATTCCCAGACGGATATAATTATAAGCATCGATCATGGCATTAGTAGAAGAAGCACAGGCAGATACCGTCGCGAAGTTTGGTCCTCTCAGACCATATTTTATAGAAATGTGACCAGGCACAATGTCTATGATCATTTTTGGAATGAAGAAAGGATTGATACGTGGAGTACCATCACCAGCAAAGAAATTCCTCATTTCCTCCAGAAAGGTTTTAATACCACCGATACCAGAGCCCCAGATCACACCAATACGATTGGTATCCAGCTGGGAAAAATCAAAATTACCATCCAGCACAGCTTCTGCCGTAGAAGCAATGGCATATTGAACAAATGGATCTAACTTGCGGGCCTCTTTTCTATCCATGAAATCTTCCGGATTGAAATTTTTGACCTCGCATGCAAATTTGGTTTTGAACTTTTCTGTGTCAAATCCTGTAATAGGCGCAGCGCCGCTCACACCATTTAACAAATTATCCCAGAAATCCGGGACGTTATTGCCAATTGGAGTGAGCGCACCTAAACCTGTAACTACTACTCTTTTTAATTCCATTTATACGGATTATACGGAGACCGTATGTTTTACTTTACGTTTTTCTCTAGATAAGCAACTGCTTGACCAACTGTACCAATGGTTTCAGCTTGATCATCAGGAATTGCTACATTGAATTCTTTTTCGAATTCCATGATAAGTTCCACAGTATCCAAAGAATCCGCACCTAGGTCATTAGTGAAAGAAGCTTCTGGGGTAACCTCGCTCTCATCCACACCTAATTTTTCAACGATAATAGCCTTAACTCTTGAAGCAATATCAGACATAATGTTATAATTTAA
>Ga0182008_10000059_pt1 | contig 100173 bp, 99 predicted proteins | sample Sormic07211129_1_FD_120482 | JGI IMG/M metagenome (GOLD analysis project Ga0182008, IMG submission 120482) | Rhizosphere microbial communities from Sorghum bicolor, Mead, Nebraska, USA - 072115-129_1 metaG | ecosystem: Host-associated > Plants > Roots > Rhizosphere | place: USA: Nebraska...
CTGTTGCTATATTTTCGCCTGATAGAACAACGGGATGTGCCGATCTCCTGGTAAATTTCATCAATACCGGACCGGAAAGTGCAGGTACAATCTATACCTACGATTTTGGCGATGGTACCTCATCAGGCCCTCTTACGGATAGAAAAACAATAAGCCATACCTTCAAAACGCTTGTAGTGAAGGACTTTATAGTTAACATGACAGCTAAGAATAGCTGTGGAGAGACGAAGGCAACTCCGGTTGTGATCAGGGTTTCGCCAAATGATATTATACCGGCCTTAGTGGTAAACGGTAACGAGAAAAAAGGTTGTACGCCCTGGACTGTAAACTTTTTAAATAACACCAGCGGAGCCAGTCGCTACGTTTATACCATTACCAATGAGGATTCCGGAGAGGCCCCCGTGGTCATCCCAACCACCAATACCGGCGTTTTCCCATATACTTTTCTTAAAGCGGGGCGATACACCATCAGGTTAGATGCTGAAAATGATTGTTCTAAAAATTCAGCTACCGAAACGGTATCGGTATTTGCCCAACCTACAACGAGTTTCAGTGCCGATAAAACTATTGGTTGTACCAACCTGGTTGTTAAATTTAAAAATACAAGCGTTGGCGCCATCGGTTATACATGGGATTTTGGCGATGGCTCCCCGGTTTCAAATGAATTTGAACCACAGCATACCTACACCGGATCGGATGTAAATTACACCGTAACTTTAACCGCAATCAATGCCCTGGATTGTTCGCAAGCCGTAACAAAAGCCGATTTCATCCGTATAGTTGCACCACCTGTGGCTACATTCACCGTTAGCCCGGGGAACGAATTATCTATTCCGAATTATACTTTTGGCTTTAAAGATATAAGCATAGGCTCGGTTAGCTGGGAGTGGTCTTTTGGCGATGGCGTGAAATCGACCTTACAAAATCCTAACCATATCTACGCCAATGAAGGCACTTACACTGTGACCCTGAAAGTATTAAATAAAGAAGGCTGTTCTTCTACTACTTTCCAAACCGTGAGAATTATTGGTGTAGCAGGTAACTTAAGCATTCCCAACTCATTCATGCCTGCAAGCGCGAAAAATGAGATTAAAATTTTCAAAGCAAAAGGCCGGGGTATAAAAGAATGGAACATGTCTGTTTTTAACAAATGGGGTCAATTGCTTTGGGAAACAACTAAGTTGGATGATGGCGCACCTTCAGAAGGTTGGGACGGTACTTATAAAGGCCAGGAACAGCCACAGGGTGTTTATTACTGGAAAGTAGACATCAAATTTATTAACGGAAGCGATTGGAAAGGGATGACTTACGACTCATCCGCTCCTCGAAAAACGGGCGTAATATATTTAATCAGATAGCTAATGGGTAGAAGGGTAATCACATTTTTGTTTTGTTTGTTGCCATTGGTAGCGTTGTCACAAGACCACATTTACTCACAGTTTTACAACGCGCCAATTTATTTAAATCCGGCACTTACCGGGCAATTTGAGGGCGACATCAGGTTTAACGCGCTCTATCGTAACCAATGGACAAGTCTGTCCAGTGATTTTTCGTACATGACGGCTTCAGGAGATCTCAATCTATCCAGACTAAACAGTGGCATCGGGATTATTTTTAACCGCAGCAGCGAAGGTACAGCCTATCTGCTCAAGAACAATATTGCCTTAAGCTATTCTTATATCATTGGCGGAGATGATTTCGCGTTATCATTCGGCTTACAGGGAGGTATTACCAATCAAAAACTTAACTGGGATAAACTGGTATTTGGCGATCAGATCGATATAGGAGGTTATATTCCGGGCAGTATTTCGGGGGCCGAAAGACCAGGTGTTGATAGCAGGTATTATTTTGATTCAAATGCTGGTGCCAACCTCGTGGTGGGAAAATTTATGATGGGATTGGCAGCACATCACCTTAACCGCCCGGATGAATCCTTATCTGGTTTTCAGGCCAGGTTACCAATGCGTATATCAGGTAATTTAAGTTACAAGCTAACTTTGGTGCCAGATGAATACGATCGTGATGGAAATTACCTCATCCCGTCTATAATCGCTTATAAGCAGGGTAACGTAAAATCGTTCAGCGCAGGCATGCAATATAAGTATGCCAGCATAAATGCAGGTATCTGGTATCGTAACGATGGCAATGCCAATGGAAATGATGCGATTGTATTTTCTGTAATCTTCGATATTTTTAACCGCAGAACCAACGGCGAAAAGTTCAGGTTAGGCATCAGTCACGATGCTACAACTTCGAAGATTAACTACAGCAATACAGGCGGAACATCCGAAATTGGTTTAGGTTACGAAAAATATTTTCCTAATAGTTCAAATGGTGGCCGTGCAAATGGGCTTAGATGTTATGATTTTTATTAATTTGCCGTTGATAATTAAAGGCAATGAACGAAATTATAGAACAAAACCATTTCATTACACAAAGCGAAATCAATAAATTTTTATTGGCCACCCTACTCTGCGGTATAATCGGAGCCGAACGCGAATATAGAAGTAAATCTGCCGGATTGAAAACCATGATGATGATTGGTTTGGGCGCTACCTTATTTACCATCCTATCCATTAACATCGGCCCCACCAGTCAGGATCGGATTGCATCGAACATTGTAACAGGCATTGGTTTTTTAGGGGCAGGGGTAATTTTTAAAGAAGAAAACCGCGTTAAAGGATTAACCACAGCCTGCATCATCTGGATTGTGGCAGCCATTGGCATGGCGGTAGGTTCTGGCTATTACGAGCAGGCCATTGGCGTTACCATCGTGGTAATGCTGGCTTTAATTGTTTTCCCTTTTTTAGAAGAAATAGGCGACCGACGTTTTACCAAACGGATCTATCGCATTGTTAAACAACAACACACAAATAGCGATTTAGAAAGCTACGAAGAAGTTTTCAGAGCAAGTAAGCTGAAACCCCAGCGCGGCAAACATCAGCTCGTAAACAATATCATTACCGGAAACTGGACGGCTACAGGTACCCCAAAAAATCACCAAAAATTTGTAGAGCGGATGCTAAAGGATGAAGATATTATCGAGTTTGATTTTTAACCGAATCAAACAAATCAACCCTTTGCGTCTGTAACGACAGTTTTTTCTCGTCAACCACCATCGTGTCCGACAAGCGATCGTGCCAGGGATTACAGGGACTGCTGAGGCCGCTAATGGCATTAAAAGGAATCACACGGATCATATTCCGAGTAAATGCTTTTGCGAAATTGATCTCGCTACCATCCAGGTTTACGGCTTTAGTTCCTGTGATCAGTTTTCCGATTGATTTTCCACGTGAAACAGCTTCTATTAAACACATGATAAAGCCATAACAAACCATAGCAATTAACCGGTCTACAAGGTCATTGATTCCGTCTGAAATTCCAGAAAATAAAATGCCAATACAAATATAGACGCTGAAAAGAATGATGTAAAAAACAGTTAAGTCGATGACATAATTTGCAAGTCTTTTGCCCGAGCTGGCACGGCAGTAGCTTAAATCAATTTCTTGATAATGATTGTTAAAGTCCATTTTTGGAGCGTTTGGATTAGATTTTTCTAAGGTAAAATATTTCAGTGTCCAGTCAAAATTAATTTAGCCAAAATCATAAAACAATTATAGCTTTGTATAACTAACTTTCATAATGATCAAGGAACAAATTTCGGTTTTCGATATTTTTAAAATAGGTATCGGCCCATCCAGTTCACATACTTTAGGTCCATGGCGGGCTGCCCAGCAATTTACGGCTTCCCTTACACAGCAAAACCTGATTGATAAGGTTGAGGGTATCAAGATATTGCTATACGGCTCTCTTGCCAAAACAGGGAAAGGACACGGAACTGATGTAGCCATTCTATTGGGTTTAACAGGCGCCGATCCGGTAACTTTTGATGTAGATGCCGTTACCCCAACTTTCGAAAGTATCCAAAAAGATAAAAAATTAAATCTTGCTGATCATTTAGTTATTGATTTTGATTACGATCAAGATCTGCTTTTCCTTTTTGCCGAAAGTTTGCCCTTCCATCCCAATGCGGTGACTTTTCAGGCATTTTTAAAAGACGGGAAAGCTTTTTCAGAAACTTACTACTCCATAGGCGGTGGTTTTGTGGTAAAAGAAGGCGAAGACAATAGCAAAAAAGCCCAGGTAGACCTTCCCTTTCCTGTAGACAAAGCCAAAGACCTCTTACACTGGTGTTTATCTACCGGTTTAAAAGTGAGCGAAATCGTAATGGAGAATGAACTGGCCTGGCGTACTGAAGCAGAAACAAAAAAAGGCATTTTACAGCATTTCGCCGTGATGCGCGATTGCATTTATCGTGGCTGCCATACCACTGGTTTTTTACCTGGAGGCTTAAATGTAGCGCGGAGAGCATTTCCATTAAATAAACGATTAATTGGCAAAAACGAATATTCAGACTATACTGGCTGGGTAACAGCCATCAGAAATGGCGGAAACGGCTTTAACTATATTTTAGACTGGGTAAGCTGCTTTGCATTAGCCGTTAACGAAGAAAATGCATCATTTGGTCGTGTGGTAACCGCGCCTACCAATGGTGCCGCAGGTGTAATTCCTGCCGTGTTGCAATATTTTATCACCTTTTGTGATGGCTATAGCGAAGAAAAAATTATCCAGTTTGTTGCCTGTGCCTCAGAAATAGGAAGTATTTTCAAAAAAGGAGCAACAATTTCAGCCGCTATGGGTGGCTGTCAGGCTGAAATTGGCGTTTCCTCAGCCATGGCGGCAGCAGCCTTAACCGAATGTTTAGGCGGTTCGCAGCGGCAGGTTTTAATGGCTGCAGAAATTGCCATGGAGCACCACCTTGGTTTAACCTGCGATCCAATTGGTGGTTTGGTACAGATTCCCTGTATCGAAAGAAACACCATGGGCGCTATTAAAGCGATTACCGCCAGCCAACTGGCATTACAGAGTAATCCTGATAAGGCCAAAGTAAGTTTAGATGCCGTTGTAAATACCATGTGGGAAACAGCCCTCGATATGAATGCGAAATACAAAGAAACATCAGATGGTGGATTGGCAACCAATATTCCAATCAGTTTGCCAGAATGTTAATTCAACATTGTTGCAATAAAATGACCGATGTTATCGATTTATTACAAAATTTCTGAGGCCAAATCAACAAGTATTTTTACATTCGCTGACTTTATTAATTATTCATAAAAATGATCAACTACACCAAAATCAGTGTGATTGGTTTGGCTTTGTCGTTATCTATATCAGCGACTTATGCGCAAGACAATCTCGTTAATTCTTTAAAAAACAACCAAAGCGAAAACAGTGCTGCTTCATTTAAATTTACTGAAGTGATTAACCTTGCCAATACCCCGGTTCAGAACCAGGGATCTTCAGGTACCTGCTGGAGCTATTCTACTAACTCATTTTTAGAATCAGAAATGATTAAAGCTGGCAAACAGCCTGTAGCCTTATCTCCGCTTTTTTCGGCCCGCAATGCCTATGTAGAAAAAGGTAAAAACTACGTGCGGATGCATGGTGCGGTTTCATTAGGCGATGGCGGTGCTTTGCACGACGTAATCAACATGTACAGAAAATATGGCGCAGTGCCACAAGAGGTATATACTGGTCTAAATTATGGCACCAAAATCAATAAAACGGCAGAACTTGGCGATATTGAAAAAGGTGTTTTAGAAGCTGTTGTAAAGAATTCCAATGGCGAGCTGACACCAAATTGGTTAAAAGCTTATACAGGCGTAATCGATGCTTATTTAGGTGCTGTGCCAGAAAATTTCACCTATAATGGCAAAAAATATACCCCGAAAACTTTCGCCCAGGAAGTGGTAGGCTTAAATCCAGATAATTATGTAGAACTGTCCTCATTCAACGATCACCCATTCTACAGCAAATTTACTTTATTGGTACCTGATAACTGGTCTTTCGATCAGGTTTATAACGTAAAAGTGAACGAGTTAACAGATATTATTGATAATGCCTTAAAAGGTGGTTATACCGTGGCGTGGGCTACAGATGTTAGCGAGAAAAACTTCAGCTGGAAAAACGGTGTAGCCTTTGTGCCGCAAACGCCTTTCGCTGATATGACCGCGAAACAAAAAGCAGAAATGTTTAACGGCCCGCAGCCAGAGATGGAAATTACACAGGAAAACCGTCAGCTTGCCTTCGATAATTATCAAACAACTGATGATCATGGTATGCACATTGTTGGTTTAGCCAAAGATCAGAATGGTAAAGAATATTATATCGTTAAAAACTCCTGGGGAGCTAGCAACGATTATAAAGGATATTTATACGTAACTAAAAACTATGTTAAATATAAAACAACAGCAATTTTATTAAACAAAGCAGGTATCCCATCTGCAATTGCCAAGAAATTAGCTTTGTAATTCAATCAAAATCATTTAAGGAGCCGCAGAAGAAATTTTGCGGCTTTTTTGTTAACCACAGAGTTCACCGAGTTTTACACAGAGGAACACTGAGAAACCCTGTGAAGTAGCCTACTTCTCTCACTTTGACGTCTATAATAAATTAGAGTTTCTATCTGTGCCCATCCTTTCTATCTGTGGTTAAAATATACAAACCTCTGTGATCTTCGTGCCTTTTCTCTTCAGCCTCTGTGGTAAAAAAGTAAATATTAAACTACCCCTGAATAATTCAGCACCAGCCACCATAAACCCGTGGTAATAAACGAGAGCAATATTCCGATTCCCACCACCAAATTGGAAAGTTTTGGATTAAGATTGTACTGATCGGCTACTACGCCTGCCGTTAATAAAGTAGGCATGGCCATTTCGAAAATGGTGATTTTGGTAATGGTACCACTCAATCCTAAAACGATAGCAATCAGCATCACCACCAAAGGAGCTAAAATCAACTTATACAACAAAGCAAAACTGATGTGTTTTAATTCGCTAAACCAACCTCCAAATTTTAACTGCAACCCAATCGAAAACAAGGCTAATGGACCAACCGTTCCGGCAAGTTTATCAAATAATGAATCAAGAGCAGAAATATTAATAAAATGCGGAATGGTTAAAGCCAATACGCAACCAATAAGCGGCGGAAAGGTTGATACTTTTTAAGCACCAATTTTGCGCTTAATTTTTGGTTCTGTGATGACCGGATGGCCACAATGACGCCAATGGTGGACAGTAGCGTAAAGGTAACCTGATCGCAGATAATGGCGATACCCAATTCCTTTTCACTAAAATAGGCCAAAATTAATGGGAAACCCACAAATGAAGTATTACTTAAGGAACTGGTTAACTTTAAACCACCTGAGCTTGCTTTGCTGATGTTCAGGATACGGCTATAAACTGTGATGAATAACCAGCCTAACAGCCATACACAAACAGGCGCCAAAGCAGGAAAAAGCAGGTCGTTAGTCCAGGTAATGTGTGGCAGGTATTTAAACGAAACTGCTGGTAAAGCGATATAAATAATCCAGGCATTAATGCCTTTGTGTGCATCTTTCGGCAACGATTTGCTCTTTCTGAAAAGAATACCGGCCAAAATGCATAAACCGATAAGGATAAAATTTGCCATGGGATAATGCAAAGTTAATCTATAAAAGAAAAACGCCAGTAAGACAGTCTCATGGCGTTTTAAATATTTTAAGCTGAAGGTTTCGGTTTTTTCTTTTTATGCCAAACCTTTTTCTTGCCGTTATGCTGGGGCCTTTTTTCTTCCACATGTGTAATCTCCATTGCGGCAATACTTTCTGGCAACGGCATACGGGGAACGGGCTTTTCAATTAATTTCTCTATGTTATCGAATTTACGCTTATCTCTTCCGTTAACCAATGTAATAGCCGTTCCCTTGGTTGCCGCTCTTGCCGTGCGGCCGATGCGATGTACATAATCAGCCGGATCGCCGGGAACATCATAGTTGATCACCAGGTCGATCCCTTCCACATCAATTCCGCGGGATAATACATCGGTTCCAATCAAAATCGGTAATCTTCGGTTTTTGAAGGCCAGTAAAATATCTTCACGTTCTTTTTGCCCCAAATCGGAGTGGAAAGCTTCAGCTTTAATGCCTAAACCTTTAAAAGCTTTATAAAGTGCCTTAACCTTTTCTTTGGTAGAGGCAAAAATGATACTGCTTTTGTATTGGTCGCTTTTGAAAATCTCCGTTAATAAAGCTTGTTTTTGCTGATCATGAATGTTATAGGCTTGTTGATCAATCCCTTCAGCAGGTTTAGCAATTGAAATGGTTATCTGTTTCGGTTCATGCAAGATTTTGCCCGCCATGGTTCTTATTTTCGGTGCCATCGTAGCAGAGAATAAAAGCGTCTGCCTTTTCTTTGGCAGATAGCTAATAATGCGGATAATGTCGTCGTAAAAGCCCATATCCAACATTCTATCTGCTTCATCCAAAATCAAATGTTGTAAATGTTCCAGTTTTAATGCACCTGAAGATAAATGTGCCATTAGCCTTCCAGGAGTGGCAATAATGATATCTACACCATCGCGCATTGAACGTTTTTGCTGTTCGTAAGCGATGCCATCTCCCCCACCGTAAACTGCTAACGAACTGATGTTGGTAAAATAAGCCAAAGCCTCCACCTGTAAATCAATTTGTTGTGCAAGTTCCCGTGTTGGCGCCAAAATTAAGGTATTGTTGTGCCGATCGGCTGCTTTGCTAATTTTATCCATTACGGGCAAAAGATAGCTGGCCGTTTTTCCTGTACCAGTTTGAGCGCAGGCAATCAGATCATGATGAGCTAAAATTACCGGGATGGCTTGTTCTTGTATTGGAGTAGCACTTTTATACCCCATCGCCATTAAACCTTCGTATAAGTCAGGGTTAAAATTAAAGTCGTTAAAATTCAAGCTATTGTGTTTATGTATTTTAGCAAAAGTACCTTAAAATACCGCGAATAACAAACCCGCATTTAATTTCTGCTTTCTTAATTACAACGACTGGACATCACCCGTAATTTCTTATATCCTCTTCATCAAAAAAATAGCCCCGACTGTGCCAAACAATCGGGGCCTGAAAATTATAATAGACGAAACTTAGTCTACCAGAATATCTTTCTCTGGTATATTCGTTTCGGGGTTTTTAGGAAGTGTAACCTTCAAAATTCCATCGGCGTAAATGGCCGAAATATTTTCTACTAAAACTTTTCCGTTTAAGTTGAAAGCCCTTTCGAAAGTGCCGTTGCTATATTCTCTCCGGCTATACTTTTTACCAGCTTCAGGTTCATCTTTTGACTGGTAAGAAATGGTTAATACATCATCCTTAGTTACTACCTTTAAGTTTGCTTTAATCAAAGCTGGCGCAAAAAGCTCAACGACAAAGTTACTTTCTGTTTCTTCTATATTGGCTGGCACCTTTCTAAAGGCCTGGTTAAACATGTTGTGGTTACGGTGACCAAATGGTCCACCAAAGTAACCGTTAAATTTTCCTGCTCCCCGGCCGAAGTGGCCATGCATCTTGCCCGAATGGCATCTATGTTCGTTATACATTTTATTTAATTTTAATGTTATTTTATGTTGTCAATTCAACGGCCAAGCCGATATCAATGGTAAACCGCTTGTTCCGTTTTAGGGATATCTAAGAGCTGTGTAATGATATTTGCATAAGGATATGACGGTGATAAAACGGCATAATCAAATTTCAAACCTCTTAACTGAACCAAAATATCATCAATAAATTTCATTGGCTCCAGCAATGCGCTAATCAATCCCGATTTGGGCTTTTCTTCTTTGTCAATAGCCTTTTCACCCTGAAAAATATTCAATTCCTGATTATAGGCTTTAAAGTCTGCGCCAATTTGTTCTATCGGAGCCTTAAATTCATCCGAACTAAAGAAAGTAACCTGCTCTCCCCTGATAATCATTTCATTTGCCATACTCAAAATCGGATTAACATCGGCCTGAGATGGATCGCTTAAAAAAAGTACTTTTGACATCAGACTATCTATTTAATTTATTTATACTATCTGCCGGGATAATGGTATCGGATTTCTGCGTACGATGATGACTGAAGCCATGGTTTTTATATTGCTCGTGATCACAACCATCATGGTAATGCCTGTTTTTGAAATCCAACCGATCAGGGTATCCATGTTGAACGGCCAGTACATTTAAGCTGTAAAAAGTTCCGGCAGCAATGGCCAATGCCAATAATATTCTGAATGCTTTCATGCCTTTAATCATTTATGTTAATGTGGTTAACTGTTCCATTGCTTTGTACGTTTGGCCTGTACCATTGGTTATCGATTGGCACAATCGGACTGTAATGATTCTCGAAACCGTTAAAGCGACTATGAAAGTAATGACGCTGCCTCCCGGTAAAAATCCTGAACAGTAAACCGATCATTACGATGGCCAATATAAATTTGAATACAAATGGGATAAAGAAAGCGGCTGCGCCAAGCACCATCCCGAACACTATTGTTTTTAATATTTTTTTCATCTTCTTATCATTTAAAACATTGTAAGCAATTAACTATAAATGAGTTGAGCCAACAACATTATCATTTTTGTTATTTATTTAGGAAGACGCAGCAAGTTTATTTTTACTTTAAATTATTTTGATTTTTTTATTTCTTAGGGGGTTTGTCATCCTGAACGCAGTAAAGGATCTTTTTAGTAGAGTGACTCATCGGTCGGTGAGACATCAACGGATAGAATAAGTAGAAAATCGTTATTAGTATGACGATTTAAAAAATCGACCGTCATTTCCTGAAGTGCGTTGCTGTGGTCGAGATGATGACGATACCTCATTCAGAATGATAGTAAAACAAAAAAGCCCCGAATTTACCCGGGGCTTCCAAACTATTCCTTATTGCGGTGATGGCCCCATCCGCCACATCTCCGCTTGTATTCTTCCTTAAATTTTGCCCGTTCCTCCTCATTCATCGAATCCCATTTAGCACGCATATTCCGGGCGCGCGCACGGAAACCACCACCGTTCCCCCCTTTATTGAAATTTCCAAACAATATCCTGCAAAGCACAAGCAAACCAAAGGCCTGCCAATAACTAAGCCGACCTGTATGGGCAACTTCTGGTAAAATCCAATTCCATAAACACATAACTACATAGCCCAACAACGCTGCAATAAGCACCGCTACAGGGAAAAAGAACATGAATTTCTTACCGCGATTAAAATTTCTATTCATCATGTCTGTAAATTTAATAGTTAATAAACTCCTGATACAAGTTTTGTAAACGGTTACGCAGGTGTTTTACCGCATAACCTTTTCTCGATATTAATGTTTTGATATTTTCCCCGCTTTCATCCGCCAGTTCCTGAAAAGTACGTTCTTCCAATTCATTCTGAACAAATACATAACGTTGGTTTTCGGGCAGTTCTTCCAGCGCCAAAAATAATTGATCCCAGAATAGTTTCTTTAAACTTTCTTGTTCTGGCGAGTAGGCTTCGGCAAGTAAAATTTCTTTAAAATTGATTTCGCCATCTTCGCCTTCAAAAGTAAAATCTGCTAACGATTCTTCCTTTTGTTTTCGGTATTTGTCGGTAATCTTATTTCTCGCTACCCGATATAGCCAGCCGCTGATCTGCTCAATGGCTCCAGCTTCAGGTTGATTGCTTAGTTGAAACCAAACATCCTGCAAAATATCTTCCGCATCCTCGTCGGTATTCACCCTCCCGCGGATGAAACTGAACAGGCGTTTACCATAATTGGCAACTGTTGAGATGATATTTTGAGGTTCGTTTGTTGGCACTAAATTTTGCTTAATAACCCAGTAAACGGATGAGCATCAATATTACTTTAAATTTCTTTAATTTTTTTCCTAAGCGTGGTATTAAGGCTGGGCTACACCTGAAAGGATTTAGGAGCACATGCGCACAAAAGATAAGATTTTATTGTTTTTTAGAAATGAAAAGCGCGTGTTCCTGTCAGGCTGCAGTCCCTATTTTGGTACATGTCCCAATTAAAATCGGGAGCTTTCCCGGTCAATACGGGTTTAGACACAAACCAGGTGGGCGCTACAACCGTAAAAATGAATTGTAATTTCGGTCAACCTAGCCACCTGCACGTTGCGGTCTAAATACCCGGTAAGTCTTTCTTACTTCAGCGCACCGGTTGGGTTTGTCCCTTTATCAACTAGCATTTTAATATTTCCATTTAAGTCGGCTACATAAATTTTGCTGTGCGTATAAGGCTTTTCAGCTCCGCTGTAAAAAATCCGATCATCAGCCGTAAGAAAAACATAAGGCACATGCACACCCTTGGGCGATATCCGTTGTATTTTTTTACTGGCCAGGTCTAAAATATAAACCGCTTCGCTTGGTCCCGTTAATCCGTCTAAGACATCGGTATTCCCTGCGTTAAAAACGAGTTTTGATCCGTCTTTTGTATAAAAAAAACGGTTACTGCTTGCAATGGAAAATTCTTTCCCAATCAGATCAGTTATCAGTTTGGTATTGATCAACTTTCCGGTAACATCAAAGGTATAAAGCATGGTCAGATCGTGCCCTATGATTTCCTTTTCATTTTTCCAGGTTGGGCCATAAACATTTATTTCAGATATGCTATCAAGCATCAGATATCCCGAATTATCGGTTTTAACAACGCCTATTTTCCACAGGTGTTTGCGGTTGAAAATATTAAATGCGATTGTACTTCCATCAGCAGACCACATGGCCTGATAATAATTATTGTTATTTACCTGTAATTTACCCTGACTTTTGTTTTCCATATCGGCAACCCATATGGACCTATTGCCTACCGAATCGCTTAATGTGTAAGCCAGTTTATTGCCATCGGGCGAAATAGCCGGATCGGTAGCGCCACCAAACGAAATCTGTTTCATGGTATCAATACTCGTCGCTACAATTTTATCTCCCTCCTGATAAGCTAATGCGAAGTATTTATTGCTTAAAGAAACCGTATCTAAAATGGCTTTGGTATTTTCTGACTCTGATTTATTATTGTTGCAGGAAGCAATTAATGCCGAGATGAGAATTAAAATAGAAAGTATCGTGGTGCTGATTTTCGTCATGTACAATTTTACAAATAGTTTTTGTGTATGCCGTTGCTGAGTGGGATCAGGAAACTCTATTTTACTTTAAACATACTTTATGTTGGTCAATTTGCCGTGGTTCGTATCCTCACGAGCAACAATCAACACCTACAGTTAATCTAATTTCGGTCTGTGAGGACACAGACCGAGGCAATCAAATTAAAACAGATTAAATCTCTTCCGCAGTGGTTCGTGTCTCCACGAATCACACCAGATTTAAATCTTTTTTCTATCCGCGTAACCAAATACTTTTTGAAATAGCGTTGTGCTTCTTGAACCTCCGCCGTGGTTCGTGTCACCATGAAACACCCAATGCTAAATCTTTTTCCTATCCGCGTATCCAAATACCTTTTGAAATAGCGTTGTGCTTCTTGAACCTCCGCCGTGGTTCGTGTCACCACGAAACACCCAACGCTAAATCTTTTTCCTGTCCGCGTATCCAAATACTTTTTGAAGTAACGTTGTGCTTCTTGAACTCAGGTTACCCCTGATTTTTAGTTCTTCCTTGGCGATCTCAACAAATAAACCATCTATTGCTTTCTGTGTAACATATTCCGTTAAATCGGTATTCACAGGCTTCACCAAAGGCAAACGGTTATATTGTGTGGTCAAATCGCTGTAATATCTGGTGGCATTAACTTTATTTAAGCTTGTGGTTACAATCGGGCTAAATTTCTGCATCAATTGTGCTGTGGTTACCCTTTTAAAATATGCTGTAGCAGCATCTTTGCTACCTAAAAGAATATTGGTCGCATCAGTTAAAGTCATCTGTTTAATGGCCGATATAAAAATAGGCTTGGCTTCGGTAGCCGCATCCTCAGCTGCGCGGTTCAAACTAACAATTACATTGTCGCAAAGCTTGTTCAAACCTATGCTACGCAATGTCTTTTCAACCTTTTGTGCCTCAGGGGGCATCAATATTTTAACAGCTAAATTTCCCAAAAAGCCATCTTTAACCGAAAGCCTGTCTGCACCAGTAGAAACACCGATTTGTAGCGCTTCTTTAATTCCCTGTCCTATTTCAAAATTGGATGGCGTTCCGGTAGCGACTGTTGTGGAGCCTTGTTTCTCGGTTACCTTTTTAAATATATCGCTCAGTTTAATCTGCGCGCTAACATTTAGGCCTGTTAATAATAAGGCCAGGGAAGCAAATACAACATTAATTTTTTTCATTCATGATGAGTTTATCTTTTATGCTTAGCAAATCTTTGGCCATTAATTTTGCCGATTTTACCAGGCTTAAAAATTCTGAGCGATAACCCTCTTTGTCCTTAGCTTTTGCCGTTTCGGCCAAAGCGATTACCTGCTCAAAGTTAGCATTTTGTTTGAATGCCGAACGTTTTAAAATCATACCAAACTCGGCAACTGCGGCAGCAAATCTAAAATTATCGCTGGTTGAATTCATGCTTAAAGTGTTTTTGTTTACTGCTTTCACCAATAATTTACTGCTGCTACCAGCGGGCTCTTTATAACGAAGTTTAATGGTAAGCAGTTCATCTGCACCACCGCTATTGGATGGGTTCGTATTTTGATATTTCAGATCATCTACACTTGTGGTAAAACTATCTTTAACACCTGTCGGAATAATTTCATAGAGTGCAGTAACACTGTGGCCCGAGCCTATTTCTCCGGCATCCTTTTCATCGTTATTAAAGTCTTCTTTAGCCAGGAGCCTGTTTTCATATCCAATTAACCGGTAAGACTGAACCAAAGCCGGATTAAACTCAATCTGCAACTTAACATCTTTGGCAACTGTAAATAAGGTTCCGCCAAATTCATTTACCAATACTTTCCGGGCTTCAGTTAAATTATCAATGTAGGCATAATTACCGTTTCCTTTATCGGCAAGTATTTCCATTTTACTATCCTTATAGTTGCCCATGCCATAACCCAAAACGGTCAGAAATACGCCGCTTTTTCTTTTGTCTTCAATCAGTTTTTCCATGTCCGAATCACTGCTTGCCCCAACATTAAAATCGCCATCAGTAGCTAAAATTACGCGGTTGTTGCCCCCTTTTATAAAGTTTTCTGAAGCAATTTTATAGGCAAGCTCAATGCCCTGTCCGCCAGCGGTAGAGCCACCAGCACTTAATTTATCGAGGGCATCTTTAATCCGGATTTTTTCATCTCCATGGGTTGCCGGTAAAACCACGCCGGAATTTCCGGCATAAACCACAATTGCAACTTTATCTTTTTCTCTAAGTTGATCTGTTAACAGTTTGAATGACGAAACCAATAAAGGAAGTTTGTTAGCGGCACTCATCGAACCGGAAACATCGATCAGAAAAACTAAATTGGATGCCGGTAGTTTTTCAGTTGTAACAGTTTTAGCTTGTAAACCAATTTGCACCAGTTTATGGGTGTTGTTCCAGGGTGCAGGGGCCATTTCTGTAATTATATTAACAGGATCATTGCCTTTTGGCTGCTCATAGTCATAATCAAAATAGTTGATCATCTCCTCAATCCTAACCGCATCCGTTTCGGGCAGGTTTCCTCCGTTGATAAATCGCCTAACATTGCTATACGATGCCGCGTCAACATCAATTGAAAACGTAGACAATGGGTCGCTTTTTGCCTTATGGAAGGTATTTTCGGCAATGCCTTTGTAACTTTCTTCGTTTCTGTACTCCATACGTTGCTGCCCGTTCGTAATAAATACGCCGGCAACTCTTCCGGCTAAAGACTGATTGGAAACTATCGCAGCAGATGACGTCTTCATACTTTTTCGTTGCATTCCATAACCAACGATCATTACGTCATTTAAAGTAGCATTATCTGCAACCATTATAATGTTTATCGTTTTGCGTTTTCCAATTTTTATGGTTTGGGGCTTGTAACCAATATATGAGATCTTGAGTTCCGTATCTTTATCGGTTACCAATATGCTGTATCTTCCTTTCAAATCGGCGGTAACTACCCTTTTACTACAATTGGTAATAATTGATGCCCCTGGTAAAACAGATGTCGCATCAGTAACTACACCGGTAATCGTTCGGCCATCAAACTGTTTGAAACTCATTAGCAAAAAAATTGCAATTAAAGAGAATAGAAGCTTTTTCATAGTCTTAATTTTTTAAGGATGATGTAGTTCTTCAGGTTTTTCCATATCGATACTCAGAAATATTTTTTATACTTGGAAGATAATTCGAAATAGCGACCATTTTTGAGGTTTATAAAAAACACAGCTGGAAATGCCCAGCAAGACGATGCCAAATTAATTGCCAGGTATAAAAATACAGGCGATTTGGACGCGTTGGGTACGCTTTACAACAAATACATGCATTTGGTATTCGGGGTTTGCTTAAATTACTTCAAGGATGAAGAGCAAAGTAAGGATGCGGTGATGCAGATTTTTGAAGAACTGGTAACGAAGCTGAAAATACATGAGGTACAGAATTTTAAAAGCTGGCTTCATGTTTTAACACGGAACCATTGTTTAATGGCTTTACGGAAATCGGCTAAGCAGAACAATGTCTCCATAGACGATACTTTTGTGGAAAACAGCGAGTTTGTGCATCTAGATATAGACAACACAAAAGAAACACAGCTTACCATTATGGAAAAGTGTATGGAAACTTTGCCTGAAGAACAGCGAAAAAGCGTAGATTTATTTTATTTACAGGAAAAATGCTATAAAGAAGTGGCCGATATTACGGGTTACGATATGCTTAAAGTGAAGAGTTACATCCAAAATGGCAAGCGGAATTTAAAGATTTGTATAGAGAAAAACAGTAGTGAATAACGATTGGTTAGATATTGATGTACTGGAAGATTACCTGGACGGTAAACTTGATGCCAAAGCTATGCATTTTGTAGAAAAACAAGCTTTGGAAGATCCTTTCGTTGCAGAAGCTTTGGAAGGATTGAAGCAATCGCCCAAACGCAAGCAGACGCTTTCTATCTTACAAAAACAACTCCATGACCGTGTATCAGAAAAGCCGGTAAAACGCAAACTTTGGGGCATTACCACCCAAAGATTAAGTATTGCAGCAACCGCAACTGTGGCTTTTATTGCGGTAAGTATTTTGTTCTTTATGCGCGAAACCAACCGCAGGAATGCAGAAATTGCGGCGCACAAAAAGGAAGGTGTATTGGTTCGCTTAGACAGTTCAACCAGTATCGCTTCAGCACAAACAAAAGCTAAAGAAGAAATCGCTACGCAAAACTCGACTAGCGCCACCCTGATAGATAAAGCCATAACGGCCTCAAAAACAGGAGATCTGGCAAAAAACACTAAAACAAACGCTATTGTTGCACCTGCAAAACAACAAATGGCTGAAGTAAAAGCGGCAAAAATTGCATCAGATAATATCAGCGCAAAAGTAGTGAGTCGAGTGGGCTCTAACGGTTACAAATCAAGCCAAGGTACGCAAAGTGAGGTGGTGGCAACAGCAGAACCTGTTATAGGCTCAAGTAAAATTGCATTTAGTGGCAATGTGGTAGACCAAACTAATGGCGAACCGATTCAAGGGGCCGTGGTGAAGTTAGCTGGTTCTAAAAATGTAACCGCAACTGATGCCAAAGGTTATTTCTATTTACCTGCTGATAGTAACGCAAAAGATAAAGACCTGTTAATTAACGCGATTGGCTTTAAAGAATTACCTGTAGCTGGTTTGCAAGACCCTAATGCCATTAAAAACGCATTAAGTGGCAATAAATCATTAAACGAAATTGCTTTGATTACAGGTTCAAACGGCCAAAAAAAGGAAAATATTGCTGCACCAAAAATTACGCTGCGTGCAGAGCAAAACCTTGATGGCAAATCGGTTACTGAGATTACGAAGCCTATTCCGGTTTCTACCATTAACTATAGCCAGTACTTAGCGCACAACAATAAGCTTTATAACCCTAAAGGACCAGAGCAATTTGTGATTTTAAGTTTCAAAGTTAAAAGCAACGGGCGGCCTACCAATATCACCGTTATCAAATCGTTGAATAAAAAAGCCGATGCAGAAGCGAAGCGGTTGATTCTGGAAGGCCCGGATTGGGTATTACCTAAAAACGGAGGGGATTCGGTAGAAATCAGCGTTAAATTTTAAGTTTCTTTGTAAACCACATCATAGCCGGAAGTATCATCTCAAGAAATAGCGGATCGTATCAGCTTTTCCTGTGCATGAATATTACGTATGGCAAAAGCACAAATCATGTACAAAACACCATTTGCTAAAGCAAGTAATCAAGATGAAATTCTTGAATTCATGCAACAAAATAACTTTATCACACTAATTGGTTTTGATGGCGAATACCCGGTTGTTACACAGGTACCGGTTCAAACCGTAACCGATGGTGATTCGATTAAATTGACAGGGCATATTATGACCAAAACCGATCATTGCAGGGCATTTGAGCAAAATCCAAACGTAATGGCTGTTTTTACCGGTGCGCACGCTTATATCAGCGCTTCCGTTTACGAAAAACCTGCCTCAGTATCTACCTGGAATTATAAAACGGTTCAGGCCAAAGGCACGATCAGGCTAATGGATTCGGAAGAAACTTATCAGGTTATCAAAGCGCTGACCGATCAGTATGAGCACCCTGAAACAAGTCCGGCTGCGTTTAACAAAATGGATGAAGTATATATCCAGAAGCATTTACAGGCAATTACAGGATTTGAAGTTTTGGTACAGCAGATTGACCACGTTTTTAAAATGAGCCAGAACCATTCAATAAAAAATCAACAAAGTATTATCGCAAACCTCGAGAAAAGTAAAGATCCGGTTGCAAGACAGCTAGCTAAGGAGATGAAGAAGAATTTGTAAGTATACGCCCGCCTTAACCACCGGGTTCACCAAGAAAAAACACCGAGAAAGCAAGGTTTAGTACAGTCGGGAAATCTACATAAGTAAATCTCTCCGGCAAATCGTCAACCCTGAACTTGTTTCAGGGCCTTTCACACAAAATAAACCTCGACGTTGCGCTTCAGTTTAGCACGACCGTTTTGTTGTTATCATCTTAATAATAGCTCATATGATAGCTTTTCTCCGTGTTCCTTCGTGTAAACTCAATGCTCTGTGGTAAAACAAAACATGGCTTTGCGAAAACTTAGCGTTCTTTGCGGTAAAAAAAAAGACCAAAGCTAATGCCCTGGTCTCTTATGATGTTAAAGGATTTTGTTTTTATTTTAAGTAATAAATCACAGCATAAATAATGGCTGCCAAGGTTGCCGAAACCGGAATGGTTAAAATCCATGCCCAAATTAAATTGATGGTTACCCCCCAACGTACAGCTGAAATACTTTTTACCACACCCACACCCACAATAGAACCGGTAATGGTATGTGTAGTAGAAACCGGGATACCAAAATGCTCAGTAATACCCAATGTTACCGCACCAGCACCCTCGGCAGCAACACCTTCAAGCGCTGTTACCTTGGTGATTTTAGACCCCATTGTTTTAACAATTTTCCAACCCCCACTCATGGTACCTAATGATATTGCCGAATAACAGGCAATTGGTACCCAGGCAGGCATCGCTTCAAAATTAGGAATAACTTTAGAAGCGATTAGCGCTGTAGCAATAATCCCCATTACTTTTTGGGCATCGTTACCACCGTGGAAAAAACTTAACGCCGCAGAAGATAATAATTGGAGGCGTTTGAACCATTTTTCTGCAGTTGCAGGCTTGGCATAACGACAGATATTGATAATGATCAGTGTTAGTACAACTGATATGACCATACCAATTATCGGTGCCAATACAATGAAGGAAACGATTTTAATTACATAGCCCATGTTTACAGCATCAAGCGGACTAGCGCCCGTAAGTAAGGCATGTGTCATACCCGCACCGGCAAAACCACCGATTAAAGTATGCGACGAACTTGAAGGAATACCGTACCACCAGGTTAAAAGGTTCCAGATAATTGCAGCAACTAAACCCGCAAGGATAACTTCTAAGGTGATGTAATTTTCGATTACTGTTTTAGCAACCGTGTTGGCCACTTTGTGGTCGGTAAAATAAAAATAGGCAGCGAAATTGAACAGTGCAGCCCATAAAACCGCCTGAAAAGGCGTAAGCACTTTTGTAGAAACAACTGTTGCAATCGAGTTAGCGGCATCATGAAAGCCGTTAATGTAATCGAAAGCAATAGCCAGAATTACAACAACAACCAATAAGGTAGTTACCATGTTTGTTTTTTATTAAGCGTTTTTAACCAAGATAGTTTCAAGCACATTTGCCACATCCTCACACTTATCGGTTGCTTTTTCTATCGTTTGTAAAACCTCTTTTTGTTTAATTAATTCAATCGCATTGGTTTCGTATTCGAATAAACGTGCTACCGCTAAGGTGAATACATAATCGGCCTGGTTTTCGCCACTGTTGATACGGATACAAGCATCAGCAATTACGCGGATATTTTTAAAGCTGCGCAACTCTTTAATGGCTTTATCAATATCAGTACACATTTCTACCAAAAGTTCGGCAATTTTAACAATCGGCTCATTAATGGTATTCATGTTATACATCTGCATGCGGTTTGCAGTACCATAAATATAATCGGCAACATCATCAACAGCCGTAGCCAACGCATGAATGTCTTCTCTATCAAATGGTGTAATAAAGTTCCTGCTCAGTTCAAGAAATATCGAATGGGTAATATCATCACCTACATGCTCCAAGCGCTCAATTTCTTTAAAAATTGTTTTTCTGCTTTCAGCATCACCCGTACTAACCATTTCTAAAAGGGTTTCTGCAATTTTTAATGCATTGCTACCAGCTTGTTCGAAAAGCGGATGAAACTTTTTGTCCTGAGGTGTAAAGAACTTAAAAATATTGTTCATGTTAATTTTTAATATGTTGCAAAGCTACAAGCCCAATGTTAAGTTAATGTTAATTTATCAATTATATTAACAAATTTATCATTTATAACTAGCTGACTGTGCCCTATTTCTATGGCTTTAGCTAACAGATCATGCATGGTAAATATCGTATTGAGCGAAAGCCTGAATACTTTGCACATGATTTATATGCCTGTAAATAGCAAAAACGTGATTATTTGATGTACTTTAACAAAAACGCAGCATTAGCCGCCCTTTTGTAGTGTAAAGGCAAAAGTAGTTCCTATGCCCGGTGTACTTCTTACCGAAATAGTTTGTTGGTGTGCTTCTAAAATATGTTTTACAATGGCTAAACCTAAACCCGTGCCACCAACTTCTCTTGCCCGGTGGGTATCAATGCGGTAAAAACGTTCGAACAGGCGCGACAAGTGTTTTTCTTCTATACCAATACCATTATCCGTAACTTCAATCAAAACCTGATCGTGCAGCTCGAAAATTTTAATGGCAGTTTCGCCTCCGTCAATGCCGTACTTAATGCTGTTTACCATTAAGTTGATCAATACCTGCCTGATTTTTTCGCGATCGGCAGAAACCAGGGTTACGGCAGTGTACTTATCTTTAAAAAAAAGTTTAATATTTTTTGCCTTGGCGCGGTCTTCCAGGTTTTCCATCACCTCTTTTGCCAATTGTACAAAATCAAACTTTTGGTAGTTTATGGGCGATTCTCCTGTTTCTAACTTCGAAATAACGTCTAAATCCTTAATCAAATAACTCAACCGCTCTACATTGTTTTCTGCTTTTTTTAGAAATAAAACGGCTTGATCGGGATCATCTATAAGGCAATCCTGCAACGTTTCGATATAACCCTGAATGGCAAAAAGCGGGGTCTTAAATTCATGCGAAACATTTGATAGAAACTCTCTCCTAAACTGTTCCTGTTTTTTTAATAAGTCGATTTCTTTTTTCTTTGCACCTGCCCATTCTTTCACTTCTTGTTCAACATCATTAATCGGATCGGAACTCACGTACTCACCAAGTGCGTCTTTTAAATCTTTGCCCAATTTAAGGTTATGGATCAGCTTATAAATGAGTTTGATTTTAGTGTAAATATATTTTTCCAGCAAATAATAAAAAACCAAAAAACTACACAGAAAAGATACACCAAAAGAAATGGCCATGTAATACAGGCTATGCTGAAAATAAAAATTAACCATCCCGATGGAAAGACCAACGGCAAGAGCAGTAAATAAAACCAGCACACTTAATTTCATGCTGCAATTTAAAGCTTTTTATGTTAAATGTGTGTTAAGAGACAAAGGCTATTTATCAATCTCGCTGAATGCCTAAAACAAAAAAGCTTTCCCTTTTGAGGAAAGCTTTATAAAATAGGAGTAAATATTACTTATTTCTTCGTTGAATCGGTTTTAGCCGGCGTTGAAACTGCGGGTTTAGTGCTGTTTAAGTTACCACCAATCGGAGATGGTGATGGCGTTTTGTTTAAACGCTCTTGAATAGCTGAGTTTCCAACTGCGGCAGTACCACCGCTCGTTTTAGCAATTGTGGTAACGGCAAGCGTTAACACCACTATCAGCGTTAACAATACCCACGATCCTTTTTCTAAAACATCGCCAGTACGTTGCACACCAAACATGTTACTGGTGCCGCCGCCTGTAGCTAAACCGCCACCTTTAGGGTTTTGTACTAAAACAAATAAGCCTAAGGCCACACACGCAATAATTAATAAAATGATTAAAAAGGTTACCATGGTAATATTATATTTTAAAATTTCTTTTCTATAGATTGGATAAGGTCGGCAAAGTAACGGCTTTTTTCCGGATATTTCAAACTTAATTTTTTATAAGTATCTATGGCTTTGTGATAAAGCATTTGCTCGATATAAATTTTAGCTAAAGTCTCCGAAACAAGGTCATAATTGTCTTCCGCACTTTTCTTGGCCTTATTTTCATTATCAATCTGTTCTGGCTTAGGCGGCTTGATTGTTGGGTCCTCCTTTAAAAATTTCTCGATAATTTCTGCACCCTTCGCATCTTTAACTTCTGCAGCAGGATATTCTGCCAAATGATCGGTTACCTCGAAAGGGGTTTGAATGTGAAAGATATGCTCCACATACTGTTGCTGAAACTCAGCACTTGCCTGCTGTTGCCTATTTGGCGACTGGGGTTTATTCTGATCAGCATTAGGATGCGCATAAGGCTGAAAAATCTGCTCATGCGCTTTGCGGGTTTTAGCCAGCCACCATAAAAAAGTGTATGGAAGCTTATCATCATTATATTGCGAAACAAAATTTCTGTCAGGCTCATCTGGCACAACAGTTTCGATTTCTGGTGCAACGCTAACCACATCGGTACTTAATTTCTGCTCAAATGCAAAAAAATCGGTAGCGGCAACACTTTCAATAAAAGAATCGTCATCGGCTGGCGAATCCATTAAATATTTATTACCGCCGGGCAGGTGGTTTGTTGTTTCTACATCTGCCACCTGATCCGCAGCAGACGGACGATCGCCCGTCAATTCACTTGACTGCGCTAAAACCTCCGGCTCATCCTGTACAGCTTCAGCAAAAATTATATCAGTCTCAGCTTCCTCTTCCGGGTTTGCTTCCTGCACGGGAACCATATTGAGAATGTGGAACAATACATGCCCCTGACCATATAGTGCAGCTTTTGGAATAAATGCGGCATTGGCTTTGGCCAGCAGTAAATGGATAGGCTGCGCATATGGAAACTGCTTTGCCATTTCCTGCAACATGGATGCATGCTCTGGCCTAACCTTTCCAGGTTGCGCAAGTAAATCTGCCAGTAGCTTTTTGTTATCCATTATCGAGGTTTGCCGCTAAGTTAAAAAAATGTAAACGGGTTTTGAAAATTTTGTCTTTTTTAGCGTACTGCTTGATTTACCACTGTGCAAATGCACGGTTGAAAATATCTTCCGATAACTGTTTATTGATATTTTCGATAGCGCCAGGCAATAACGTTTGAATTGGTGCCCCATTAACAGGAAAATCAAAATATTTGGTAAAGCTCTCTTCAAAACTTTCTTTTTCGTGCTCTTTTATATTATTCTTATATTTTACCGAAACCGTGATGGTTAACCTGTTTGCACCTGCGGTTGGTGTAGCACTATTCTGAAGCGCAACCGGTTTAATATCGTAGCCCGTTATTCTCCCCTCAAATGACGCATCTCCCTCACCTGTTGGGGAAATAATCAATTTGGTTTGGTTACGGATACGGCTTTTTAATGATTCGGTAATCTGGTTACTTAAGGTTGGTACTACTAGCGGTGCATTATTTTCAAATACCCGAACAACCACCGTTTTTAATCCCGTTGTTGATGCTCCACTGAACTTGTAAGAGCAGGCGCTAAAAACCCAAGTAAGCAGGATTAAGGCAAATATTTTAATTTTCATCATTATCGAAAATGTGGTCTAAGTTTAGGAAACTTGCTTTCGCAAAGGATTAATACAAGTGATTAAAATTATAGGTTCAACTCTTTAATCTTTCTATACAAGGTCCGTTCTGAAATACCCAACTCCTGTGCAGCAAACTTACGTTTACCCTTATGTTTTTTTAATGCTTTTTTAATCAGATCCGATTCTTTATCCACCAGCGATAAAGATTCTTCTACTTCTTCGGCCTCGTGCGCAAAATAATCAGCATTATTATTGTTGACGTTATTATTGCCTGGTGCAGGGTGCTGAATGGTAAAGGCATGTTCTTGCCCTGCAGGCAACTCTACATCGCGATACAGTTGATTGATATACTGTGGGTTATCAGCCAAAACCGTAGCGGTATTTCCGCCGTGTTGAATAATCTCAGCCACCAGTTTTTTAAGTTCAACCATATCCTTTTTCATATCAAAAAGAACTTTGTACAAAATATCTCTTTCCGTAAAATCTTCTTTCGACTGGGCATTGATCGCCATTGGCAGGTTACTTCCGGCTTCGTTCGGGATATAGTTTAAAATGGCTTGTCCGCTTACATTCCGATCTTTTTCCAAGACACAGATTTGCTCAGCAATATTTTTTAACTGACGAACATTACCAGGCCAGCTGTAATTGGTTAAAACCTGAACGGCATCCGGCTCCAGGTGTAACGCCGGACTACGGTATTTATCGCTGAAATCGGCAGCGAACTTCCTGAATAATAAATAAATATCTTCTTTACGCTCTTGCAAAGCCGGTATGCGCAAGGGAACAGTATTTAACCTGTAATATAAATCTTCGCGGAACTTTCCATTTTTAACACGGTTATATACATCCACGTTCGTGGCTGCAATAATACGGACATCTGTTTTCTGTACTTTAGAAGAACCCACGCGCAAATATTCGCCACTCTCTAAAATACGCAGTAAACGGGCCTGCGTACCTAAAGGTAATTCCGCAACCTCATCTAAAAAGATGGTACCCCCGTTTGCCACCTCAAAATATCCCTTACGGGCTTCGTGCGCACCGGTAAATGACCCTTTTTCATGACCAAAAAGTTCTGAATCTATGGTTCCTTCGGGAATGGCACCACAGTTTACCGCAATAAAAGTACCGTGCTTACGGGCACTCATTTGATGGATAATCTGCGAGAACACCTCTTTACCGCTACCACTTTCGCCGGTTATTAATACCGACATATCGGTCGGGGCTACCTGGCTTGCAATATCTATGGCACGGTTTAGTAAAGGCGAGTTGCCAATAATACCGAAACGTTGTTTAATATTTTGTGTATCCATTCTTTAGATTTGAGTATTGAGATTTGAGATATGAGACCTTACGTCTTCTACCCTCCACCTTTTTTATACTATTTTACCGATTAATGTTGCAGATGTACACTTTTCGATATACACATTTGCGTACTGTCCCGGCTTAACGCCTTCAATAGCAGGGAAAATAGCCATTGCGCCGCTGTCGCCCCTTCCGCAATAATCAAGATCAGATTTTTTAGAAGTGCCTTCTATCAGCACCCGAATGGTTTTACCTACCCACTCTTGTAAACGCATTAATGAATGTGCCTGTTGTTTAGCTAAAATTTCAGCCAAACGGCGTTTTTTCACTTCTTCAGGAATATCGTCTGCTAATTTGCGTGCGGCTAAAGTACCTGGCCTTTCGGAGTAGGTGAAATTATAGGCAAAATCATATTGCACGTAATCCATCATGCTCAAGGTTTCTTCGTGTTCTTCTTCTGTTTCTGTACAGAAACCAGCAATGATATCGGTAGAAATTGCACAACCAGGAATAATGCTGCGGATGGCGTCAATACGATTGATATACCATTCGCGGGTATAAGTCCTGTTCATCAGCTCCAGTATGCGGGTATTACCTGATTGAACAGGCAAGTGGATATAATTACAGATATTATCGTATTTAGCAATGGTATGTAACACCTCGTCGGTAATATCTTTTGGATGTGAAGTAGAGAAACGTACTCTTAAATCTGAACTAACCAGGGCTGTTTGCTCCAAAAGCTGCGCAAAATTTACCGTTTCTGCTCCGTCTTCCGAGGTCCAGGTATATGAATCTACGTTTTGGCCTAGAAGTGTAACCTCCCGGTACCCCGCTTCGAACAGGGCCTTCGCTTCTTCTATAATGGAATGTGCATCACGGCTACGTTCGCGGCCACGGGTAAAAGGCACCACGCAGAAAGAACACATGTTATTACAACCACGGGTAATGGAAATAAAAGCAGTTATTCCATTGCTGTTTAAACGAACCGGACTAATGTCAGCATAAGTTTCCTCGCGTGATAATAAAACATTAACGGCTTTATGTCCGCTTTCCACCTGCTCGATTAAGTTAGGCAGATCCCGGTAAGCATCAGGCCCAACCACTACGTCCACCAAACGTTCTTCTTCCAGGAATTTAGATTTTAAACGTTCTGCCATACAGCCCAAAACCCCCACAATTAACTTTGGGTTGCGGCGTTTTTCAACACCGAACTGTGATAGCCGGTTTCTGACCCTGGTTTCGGCGTTTTCGCGGATGGAACAGGTATTGATGAAGATGACATCAGCCTGGTGATAATCCCCTGTTGTTTCAAATCCAGTTTCCGATAAAATAGAAGCAACAATTTCACTATCAGCAAAATTCATGGCACAGCCGTAACTTTCGATATATAATTTACGGGCATCGGCTTTAACCGGTGTATCTAAAATTAAAGCTTCACCTTGCCTGGCTTCATCGTGCGTTTTATCCTGTACTTGTAAATCAATCATTATTTAAAACATTTTGGGGATTGCAAAAATACATAAATAAAATTAAAAGTGACAATTTGACATATTTTGTTTAAATGTTTACAGTACGATTATGATAATCTGACCCTATTGCGCTTCAGTTTTTTAATCCACTATCAAAGGATTAAAAATCCTTATTTAAATAGGTGGATACTGCAGTCCTGCTCATATAAAGGTATAACCACTGCCCTACCGATCCCAGCCCTTGGCGAAGCGGTACCCTGCAGGAGGCACAATGGCCGAAGCGTACAAGCGAAGCAAAGGAACAAACTATGTTACTTACCCTGTCCTTATGCTTCTGAAAATTAATAGGCCGCTGTAAACGCGTCAGGATTTTTTAGAAATGTAAGCTTCAGTGCCGATGACGGGCTACAGCCCCGCCCCCGCTTCTGCCCCAATTGAAAAAATTTTGGCATCCCGCTAAGGTCGGGTTTAATTAACAACTGTCCTTGCTACTATAACGGGTTTTACAGCTACTGCCCTAACGATCCCAGCCCTTGGCGAAGCGGTACCCTGCAGGCCAGGAGGCACGACGGCCGAAGCGTACAAGCAAAGCAAAGGAACAAACGATGTTACTTACCCTGCCTCTGCGCTCCTGAAAATAATTTTAACAATAAACCATCCAACAGTAGCACTCTGGTCTTTCCGCTTTAGTCTTTTGCCTTGCCCCTAAAAAACCTTTCTTGCTCCCATCTGTTAGGTATCGATAAGCCATAATAAATGACAGCGCAGCATAAAACCAAAATTTGGGTCTGGATAGGAAGCATATTCGGCGTATTGATTTTAATTTTAGCATTTGGTGCTATGTTTTTAAGTGCCCGATGGAAGCCCATGTTGACGGAAAAAATTAAGACTGGTGTTTATAATGGCTCCCATCATTTATACCGGATAGATTTTAAAAGCATTAACTTAAATGTCATTACAGGCAGCATGGCCCTGCGCGATGTTACCCTAAGCTCCGATACGGCCGTTTTTGACAGCTTGAAGAAAAAACAGCTGGCACCTGCCCATATTTTCGAAATCAGGTTAAAGAAATTACAGATCAGCCGTGTTGGCATACTCACCGCATACTTTAAAAAACAGATAGAGGTAAACGAAATCCTTTTACAAAAGCCGTCTATAAACATGTTTTTTAACCAAGTAAAGAGGAAAACCGACAGCGTAAAAGATGAAAAATCGCTTTATGAACAGCTTTCGAAAAACTTTAAATCGGTACATGTAAAAAGCATTAAAATTGTAGATGCAGATTTCGATTACATCAACAAAACCACCTCAAAAAAAGTTAAAAACTCAATCAAACACCTCGACATTAACATTAACGATTTTTTATTGGACTCGCTTTCTGGCAATGATACCACCAGGTTTTATTATACAAAAGATGTATCATTCCAAATTGCAGGTTATAAATCGGTAACGAAAGACAAAATGTACACCATGAAAGTGGATACGGTTAAAGGCTCTACCTCATCAAAAAAGATAACGGTTAAAGGATTTAAACTGATACCATTATATAATGAACTCACCTTTGCGAGAAAATACAAGACCCAGAAAGACCGGTACAATTTAAGCTTTGACAAAATAGAATTTAATGGCGTAGACTTTATAGGTTTAAATACCGATCAAAAATTATATGCCAAATCGTTAAAAATCGGGCCGGCCAGTGTTGAAGTATTTATGAGCCGCGAATCGCCACCTCCGCCAGGTTTAGACAAAGGCCAGAACTACCCACATATGGCGCTGAAAAGATTAAACATGCCTGTTCTGATTGATACGGTGAAGCTTAAAAACATTGATGTTAAATATGCTGAGTTTAATCCTGCGAGTAAAAAAACCGGATCAGTTAATTTTAAAGCACTCCATGGAAATATTCTGAATGTGACCAATGATAGCTTGCAATTGCGCCAAAACAACCATGCGCTGGCGGATCTAAATACACTTTTAATGGGTACCGGAAAGCTGAACGTAAAAATTGATTTTAACCTAACCGATAACAATGGTGCATTTACCTATAGCGGAAGTTTGGGCAAATTTGATATGAAAAACCTAAATTCATTATCCAAAGCGCTCGGCTTGGTAGAAATAGAAAGCGGAAACATACAACATATTGATTTTAAAGCGAACGGAAATTTAAGATCTGCAACAGGCAGGATGAATATGTTATACACCAACCTGAAGGTAAAACTCCTGTCAGACAATATTGATGGCGAGGGAACAAAGGAGAAGGGGTTTTTATCTTTCCTGGCCAATACCATTTTGGTTAAAGATGAAAATCCACAAAAGGGTGAAGTAGCGAGAACCGCCAGTATGACAAATACCAGGATAAACTCTGCGTCCTTTTTTAACCTGATGTGGAAAACCGTTTTTGTGGGCATCAAAGATATTGTAGGCGTTGGGATCGTACCTGAAAAGGATCCAGTAAAACAGCAAAAAGTAATTGCAAAAAAAGTAAGGGAACAAAAAAGGGCAGATAGAAAAGCGGCAAGAAAAGCACGCAGAGAAAAAAATTGACCTTACGTTTTTCAAATATATGTTTATACCGTATATTGCTGATAAAACACTATTTCTGCTTTTTTAATGCCTGAGACTAAAAGATACCGTTACAAAGTTGTTAAATGGGTTGCGTGTACACTAATCGTTGTTTTTATCGCACTTGCAGGTATTGCCTGGCTGTTAAATATAAAGTCGCGCCCTATTTTAACGGATAGGATAAAAACATTGCTCTATAAATCGACAGATAGTTTATATACCATCAGCTTTACCAAGGTATCTACTAATGTTTTTACCGGAAATGCCACTTTACAAAATGTAAAAATAACACCTGATACCAATCGATTCAGGCAACTTATCGCCTTAAAAAGAGCGCCAAACAACTTGTATACGGTTTCCTTAAAAAAGCTGGTGGTGAAACGATTCCACCCGTTAACCTTATACCGCGAAAAAAAACTACAGCTCGATGAAATCATATTTGATAAACCTGAAGTAACGATGGTTAATCAGCAATTTGATTTTAATGAAGGACGTGCACCGAGGCCGATCAAATCACCATACGATATCATCTCTAAAAACCTGAAAGAGTTTAGCATTAAAACCATTCGGTTTAAAGATGTAAGCTTTACATATGTGAATAAAAATGTACCGAATTCAGTCCCATTCGATATCGACGACCTTAACATTACGCTAACTGATTTGCTGGTTGATTCTACGTCAGCAAATGATCCGAGCAGATTTTACCTGCTAAAAGATATTGTGATCAACCTGAATAATTATGTTTACCGCACACCCGACAAAATGTATGACATTAAGCTTGATCAGCTTGATTTTAGGGCTACAACGGGCAGATTGAGGATCAATAGCTTCGCACTGGTTCCATTGTATGATGAAATGAGATTCGGAAAGGTTGCAGGTTATGCCAGGGAACGTTTTGACATCGGTATGCGCGATATTATGCTTAATGGGATAGACTTGCCACTTTATATTAGTAAACAGGAGCTTTGGGCAAAAGAAATGGCCATCGCTAATGGTTCTATATCCGTTTTTAACCAAAACGGGCTCCCCAATAAGCCGCAGGAAAATAAGATTGGTAAGTTTCCCCATCAGCTTCTGCAACTCGTTCATGCGCCTATACTGGTGCAGAAAATCCAACTGAAAGATGTAAACATCAATTATTCTGTTTTTAATAGTGAAAGTAATCAAAGAGGACACATCAGTTTTAAAAATACCTCAGGCATAATAAAAAATGCCACTAACGTTGATAATATTAAAGCTATAAACCCGCTGATGGAGGTTAACTTAAATACTTATTTATTTGGTCAGGGTAAGCTTGATGTGAATTTTATCTTCAACCTTACGGCTAAAGACGGTGCATTTTCTTATCATGGCGTTTTACATAATTTTAATGCGCGGATTTTAAACCAGATTACCAAACCCCTCGGCTTGGTGCGTATCAACCGCGGCAGGGTAGATCAATTGAAATTCAACTTTAAAGCAAATGATTTAGGCACAAAAGGAACAGTAGCATTTTCCTACTACGACCTGTCTGTTGCACTGATGAAAAACGATCCTGAGAAGGATCACCTGGTTACACGCGGTTTTCTTTCTTTTCTAGCCAATGCATTGATCATCAAATCTGAAAATCCCGGCGCAGATGGCAAGCTGGTACCCGTAGATGTAAATTACAGCAGGCCCTTAAACACGTCTTTCTTCAACATGATCTGGAAGGGCCTTTTTACCGGGATAAAATATAGCATAGGAATTACTGAAGAAAAGCAGCACGAAGTACGTGAACATATTGCAAATTTTAAGGCCATGCGTGCCAATCATTTAAAAAGAAAACAAAAGCGCTTAGAACGCCGGATAAAACGAGAACGCGCGCAAAATGAAAGGCGATAACATGTTGTAACCTTTTTTTATCTTTATACGCCAAACCTTAAACTCAAATTATGATTATTGCCCTCATTATTATCGGATCTATCTTTATTGGGATTTTCTTTTACAACTCGCTTATCGGTAAGAAAAACCAGGTCACAAATGCTTTTTCTGCCATTGATGTAATGCTTAAAAAACGGTTCGACCTTATTCCAAACCTGGTTGAAGTAGTAAAACAATACACCACTTACGAACAGGGAACCCTGACCAAAATAGTTGAACTAAGATCAAAAGCTGGCGTGCCTAATATCAGCAATGCAGAAAAAGCTGATTTAGATGCGCAATTGAGCAGCAATGTAAGAGGTTTAATGGTCAACGTTGAAAATTACCCTCATTTAAAGGCGAATACAAATTTTATTAATCTGCAAACCACATGGACGGAAAGTGAAGAACAGATTGCCGCCGCCAGAAGAGCCTATAATGCTGCTGTAACTGACTACAATAATTCGATTATGATGTTCCCAGGTAGTTTATTTGCAGGAATATTAAACTTCCATCCGATTGCTGTTTTAGAAACCGCAGCTGAAGAACGCAAAAATATTAGCGCAAAAGAGCGCTTTAACATTTAATGCTTTTAGATATTGCAAATAATGTGGCCTTACAACAAGTGTTGGCTACTATGGAGGTAACACGCAAAAAAATTGCCGCTATCCAAACCAAAGGCTATATTTTTATTGCTGCTGGTATTGTATTTTGCATTTTAATTTCTGTTTTGGGTTTTCCTATTCCTGGTGTTATCGGCGGCATAATACCTTTAATTTACGGAAGTGTTTTGCTATTTAACGTCAACGATTCTCTAACAGCTTACCGGCATGCCTATAAAACGAATGTAATTGGTGCCGCGCTTACCTTTTTAGATGAAAGCTTATCAATCAATCCTTACCAGGGAATTACGGCTTCGGAGTTTATGTATACCCAATTGTTCGTTCAGGAGCCTGACCGTTATAAAACAGAGGATCTGGTGACCGGATGTGCCGATAGAACCCGATTTTACTTTGCCGAGATACATGCCGAATATAAAACAGTAACCCAAACCAAAAACGGAAGGCAAACAACGTGGCACGACATTTTTAGCGGAATTATATTTGCTGCTGATTTTAACAAAAACTTCAATGGTATAACCATTGTACGCCCTAAAGACTTTGCGAATGCACTCGGTGCCTGGTTTTCGAAAAATGTATTTTCTTTTGGCGGAAACGATGTGATCAAGCTGGAAAATGTTGATTTTGACAAGACTTTTGTAACTTATGGTTCCGACCAGGTAGAAGCACGTTATATTTTAACCCCCTCCCTGATGGAACGTATTTTGGCACTTAATCATCAAACCAGATATGACATTAGTTTATCCTTTATCGAATCGAGAATGTATATCGCTTTCCCTTTAAACCGCAATTATTTTGAAGCCCCGGTATTTAAATCTTTAGTTAATGCCGAAGCCTTAAACGATGATATTACCACCATAAAGTTTATGTATGATATTGTTAAAGAGCTCGATCTGAATACAAGGATTTGGGGTAAGGGGTAAATTTGGTTTAACCGCAAAGACCGCTGAGTTTTTTATACAGAGGACGCTAAGGGGTATTAAAACCTATATAGCTTAGCAATTTTGGCGGTTGGATATTACAATTATAAGTTCGATAGCAATATACCTTTTATCAGCTTTTTAAGTTAAGCGACCGTCACCCTGAATTTATTTCAGGGTCTTTCATTACTGAAAAGATGCTGAAATGAATTCAGCATGACGAAATGGTCTAGTAGGCATTTTTAAAACAGTTGTTTGCTTAAACAATTATCGAGTTCATGTGATAAGATGGCACTAACTCAAATGTTTTTTTACAATTTCTTCAAGTGCAGCAATATCAAAAGGTTTGGATAGGTAACTATCTGCTCCTGCTTCATCTGCCAATGAAGATATATCATTATTGGCCGAGAAATAAATCACAGGAATATGTTTTAATTCAGGATTGCGTTTTAAAGCCCTGGTTGCCTGTATCCCTCCAAGATCAGGTAACCAGTTATCCATAAAAATTAGATCGGGCATATAAGCTGCAACCTGTTCTTCTATGTTATTAGCGCTTTCGGATGTTTTTATCTCATATCCCGCATCTTCCAAAATAAATGTACAGAGATCAAGGATATCCCTATTATCATCGAAAACAAATACCTTTTTCGTAACTATCATATTAACCTCCGAAAAGCCATTAATCATTTAACTTATTTATATACTCAGCCATATCACGGCTATCCAATATTATATGTGGTTTCACATTCAGCACCGCCTGCTGTGGCATATATGGCATTATGGCCGTGCCCGGATTCTGTATAACTGCCCTACCCCCAAAACTATTAACACATTTTAATCCCTCTACCCCATCTGAATTAGAGCCTGAAAGTAAAATACAGACTAATTTTTCTTTAAAAACTTCAGCTGCAGATTGAAAGGTAACATCAATGGAAGGTCGGGAATAATTTACCTTTTCAGAATAATCTAAAGATATACTTCGGTCTTCCTCTATCAGCATATGGTAATCTGCAGGAACAATAAAAACTTTACCCGGTGTTAAAAACTCTTTTTCATTTGCTTCACCAACGTCCATACTAGTGCGCGATTTCAATAAATCAGTTAAAAGCGATTCGTTACTTGGCTTCCGGTGAACCACTAATATAATAGGAAAACGGATATCGCTTTTTAACGCCGGAAAAATTTCAAGCAAAACATCTAAACTACCAGCCGAGCCGCCTATAATTAAGGCTTCACAAGATGCAGAATTTATAGTTTGCGCCATATTTTCTCCATTTTTACCCTTTTATACTCTCTAGCCTTTGGCCAAAACTCCAGGCTCTCTTTACTTCCGAGCGCAAGATAACCTAATTTCTCGATGCTACTATCAAATAGGTTGAAAACTTTATGCTGTAGCCCCTTATCAAAATAGATTAATACATTTCTACATAAAATCAGCTGAAATTCGTTAAAAGAATGATCTGATACCAGGTTATGTGTAGAAAAAATCATCTTATTGCTTAAACTTTCGTCAAATTTTGCTAAAGAGTAGTTTGCAGTATAATAAGCCGAAAAATCTTTTAGTCCACCTGATTGCAGGTAATTTTCAGAATATTGTTTTAAATAAGTTAGCGGAAAAATACCCTTTTTTGCTTTTTCTAAAACCGATGGATTAATATCTGTTGCGTAAATGAGTGCTTTATGCAATAAATTGAGTTCTTTTAAAACAATAGCAAGCGAATAAGCTTCTTCGCCGGTAGAGCACCCTGCCACCCAGATCCGGATAAATGGATAGGTACCCAATACAGGCAGGACATCATTGCGTAAAGATTTATAAAAAGATGGATCGCGGAACATTTCGGTCACATTAACCGTAATTTCTTCTAAAAAGCGCTTAAAGTATTGCTTATCTGTCCTAACGGCATAACGAAACTCGGCAAAACTCACAAAATTATCCAATCCATAAAGGCGTATAATCCTTCGTTTTATCGATGCAGGAGAGTATTCCAGAAAATCATACCCATGATTTTCTAAAACGTCATTCAACAGGATTTCTACCTGTTCGTTATCTATCACATCACTTATCACCTGTTATTCTGTAAAATTTTCGATTTGCTTTAATAACTCATCAACATCTATCGGTTTCGAAACATACCCCGATGCGCCTGCACTCAGGCAGCGCTCTCTATCACCAACCATGGCCTGGGCGGTCACAGCCAATACAGGGATATTTTTCATTTTATCTGATTTTTTCATGGCTGCAATAGCTTGATAACCGTCCATATCCGGCATCATCATATCCATTAAAACAACAGCAACATGATCGTGCTTTTCTAAGATAGAAAAACCATCTTGCGCACTTATAGCAGATAGACAATCAAAACCTTTGGCCTTTAAAACAGCTTTTAAAGCAAAAATGTTTCGGTTATCATCATCAATGATGAGAATTAATTTTTGAGGCATAAAATAAAATGGTTTATGAAGTATGATGATTTTCGTATAGCCAAACCCTTAATAATGATATCAGCTGATCCATATCTACCGGTTTACTGATATAATCTGACGCACCTGAAGCAATACATTTTTCGCGATCGCCCATCATTGCCTTTGCGGTAACGGCCAAAATTGGCAGGTTGCGGTATTTGATATCCTGCCTGATGGCTGTTGTCGTTTCGTAACCATCCAGTTCCGGCATCATCATATCCATCAAAACCACATCAATTTCGGGGTGTTCATTCAATAATTTAAGAGCTTCCTTCCCATCAGTGGCGGCAACTATTTTCATCTGGTGCTGCTCTAACATTTTAGTTAAGGAGAAGATGTTGCGCACATCATCATCCGCGATCAGCACCGTTTTACCAATTAATACATCCTGCAGTTCTGAAAACTTTTTAGGTGTTTTGGTTTTCTCCTTGCTCTTTTCTTCTACCAAATGAAGGAACAGGCCCGCTTCATCTAAAATACGTTGGTAAGAGTGCGCAGTTTTGACCACAATCGAATCTGCATATTGTTTGATCCTGTTTTCTTCACCTTTTGACAGGTTTTTACCCGTAAAAATAATGATGGGCAAATTCTCCAGTCCAGGTGTTTTCTTCACCACTTCGAGGGTTTCATAAGCGTGTTTATCCGGAATGCCCATGTCCAAAATCACACAGTTAACCTCTGGTTTATGTAAGGCAGAAACGCTTTCGTTTACCTGGTTAACGATTTCTGTCTGAATATTAAAATTGCTTAGAAAATAACTCAAAGCCTTGGCATGCTGCTCATTTTCTTCAACAATAAGTACTTTTTTAGGATGACGGCTTAAAGCATGCTCAAGTTTTGAAAATATCTCTTGCATATGCTCAAAGGCAAAAGGTTTATTGATAAAATCTACCGCGCCTTTGAGCAAACTTTCTTTCTTTACCTGTAAAGAAGACATAATGTGTACCGGTATTGGCCGTGTAGCAGGATCCGATTTCAGCTCCTCCATTACCTGCCAGCCATCTTTAACAGGCAGCTGGATATCTAATAAAATAGCGAGCGGTTTAAAAGTTTTCGCCATTTCGATTCCTACATCGCCGCGAACCGCAACTAAACCTTTGTAATTTCTTTTCCTTGTAAAATCTAAAAGTGTTTTCGCAAAAGGGGTATCGTCCTCAACAATTAAAATCACTTTATCGTCTGGCCCGATATCATTACGGTCATCCTCAATCTCCTGCGGAATATTTCCGACGGTTAAATGGGTAATTTTTTTTGCCGGAGTTTCTAAAGCGGTTACGGGTTTCTCTGTCTGGGGTACTACACCTTCAAAGCCTTTAACTTTATCAATGGGCAGGGTAAGTGTAAAAACACTTCCTTCGCCTTCTGCACTTTTTAAATCAATGTACCCGCCCAACAGTTTAGCCAGCTCTCTGCTAATGGAAAGCCCAAGGCCTGTACCACCAAACTTGCGGCGCGTAGAGCCGTCGGCCTGTTGAAAAGCTTCGAATATCATACCCTGCTTTTCTGGCGCAATACCCACACCTGTATCGGTAACCTTAAATATCAGCGCACCCAATTTCTCGTTCGTATTGATATTGAGGGTTACAGAACCTGCCGCAGTAAATTTAATGGCATTGGATAACAGATTTTTAATGATCTGCTCTAAGCGCATTTTATCGGTATGAAAAAATTCAGGAACTGCTGCTGCCTTTTCAATAACAAAGTTCAGGTTTTTATCCTTGGCCAAAGGGTTAAACAAAGAACGCATACCGGAAACGATATCGTCAACCTTAACATTTGCCCGATCGAGTTCCATTTTCCCGGCCTCAATTTTAGAAAGATCCAAAATTTCGTCGATCAAACTTAAAAGCCCCTGACCAGAGCTTTGAATCACCGCTGCGTATTCCTGGTGTTCAGGATCCATGGCTTCATTCTCGGCCATTAATCTTGATAATAACAATATCGAGTTGAGCGGTGTTCTTAACTCGTGCGACATATTGGCCAAAAATTCTGATTTATACCTTGTGCTGAGTTCCAGCGCTTCCGCCTTTTGCTGAATCTCACTATTCCGTTCTTCAATCAATTCATTTTTTTCTTCCAGTAAGCTACTTCTTTCTTCGAGTTCCTGGTTACTCTGCAACAATTCTTCCTGTTGCACACGTAACTCTTCTTCGCTGGCCTGAAGTTTCTGTGCCTGTGCCTCGAGCTCAGCATTTAAACCTTCCAGTTCGCTATGCTGAACCTGCAATTCTTCTGACTGTGCCTGGGTTTCCTCCAACAATTGCTGCAGTTTTAACCTGTTCTGCGCACCTAATAAGGCACTGCCTATATCAGATAAAATCAGGTTCAAAAAATGTAATTGTAAATCGCTGTATTTCCCGATTGTGCCTAATTCTAATCCACCTATCGAAATTTCGTTTCGGATAATAGGCAGTACAATGAGCTGTGCGGGTTTAATATTCCCGGTAGCATGTGTAACGGTTAGCTCGCTCTGTGGAACATCTTCCAGCAATATAGGCTTACCTGATTTAACTGCCTGACCAATTAGTCCCTCGCCAAGCAACAAGGTTTTGGCTAAATTTTGCCCCTGTAATGCATATTGCCCCTTTAAATGCAGGTATCCATCATCTTTAAATAGATAAACGGCCCCAATCTGGCTCTTGGTATAGGCGGCTAAAAACTCAACAATATCATCAGCCAGGTGGAAAACGTCTTTTTCGCCAACCATTTTCGCGTTTAAGTTAGCTACACCAGTCTGCAACCATTCATTCTCTTCTAAAATATCAAACGATTTTTTTAGTGATGCTGACATGGTATTTAACGATTCGGAAAGTTCGCCGATATCATCCTGGCTTTGGCTATCGAGCCTTACGCCATAATTACCATTAGAAATTTGATGGGCAATTTCTTTGATGGCCGCTATGCGTTTCTCCATCTCGCTTTTTTTATCTTCAATTTCCTGTTGAAGTTTAGCGCGCTCATCAAAGTCGATTGATACCCTCCGGTAAAAAAACAAAGTGATTAAAATAGCAAGAACTGCTGCAATTAAAATCAGGATTGGGGTATAAGATGTAAGCTTATTTAATTCCTTGGTTCTTTTCTCCAGTAATCTTTTCTCTTCAGCAACCATTTTACTTACAACGGCCCTGGCATCATCCATATAAATTTTACCCTGGAACAATACTATCGGATCAATGGTACCACCTAAAGTTTTAATCTCTATCGTAGATTTAATGATATCCATTCTTTTAAAAAGAATATTTTTAAGCGCCGCTACATTTTTTTGCTGAATGCGGTTATCCCTGGTATCGAGCTCTACCTTTTTGAGGATCACAGCAGCTGAATCGCTGGCTCCGTAATAGGGTGTTAAAAAAACCTTATTTCCTGTTAATAAAAAGCCCCTTTGGCCAGTTTCCGCATCTTTTAAATAGGATATAATATTTTCAGCATTTAAAATTACCTCATCACTGCGTTTAACCAATTCGGTACTTTTAATCAGGTTTCCTATACTTATGTAAGAGGCCAGGGAACTGATAAACAGAATAATCAGCGATAAGCCAAGGCCTAAACGCAAATTATTTTTAAGAGTTGTTTTCATTAATATGGATTAAGGATAATTAGATTTGATTTTTAAGGATTTCTTCTTCTGTGGTAGGAATGATAAAATAGAATTCAGACCCCTCATCTGGTACACTATTTACACCTATTGTACCTCCATGGCGGTTTATGATCTCTGAACAGATATATAAGCCAATCCCCAGACCGTTAAACCGGTTGCTGTTTTCTTCTACCCGGTAAAATTTATCGAAAATTTTATGCTGCTGTTCTTTTGAAATACCAATACCGAAATCTTTTACAGCCAGATAAAAATTACCATCCCTGATATTTACAGTTACATTAACCTGATTGGTGCCGGGGGCATATTTTATGGCATTGGTAATAAAATTGATCACCACTTGTTCCAACCGCATTTCATCGCCAAAGATCATGTCTTGCGTTTTACCCAGTTTGCTGATTTTAAAATCAGGATTAGATTGCTGCAACATCTCAATGGCATTACTTACCATGTTATCAGCATTAAAAGTTTTCATATTAAACTTCATCTTTCCGCTTTCAATTTTTGAGATATCAAGCAGATCGACAATTAATTCGTTCAGTTTTTCGAGTTGGATACTGGCTTTTTCGAGGTGGTTTTGAGCAATGGCTTTATCATCCCTGTCAAGACTCCGCTGCAACAACTGGATGTAACCCTTAACGCTGGTTAAAGGTGTCTTCAATTCATGGCTGGCAATGCTGATGAATTCGTCTTTTTTATGCTCGGCCTGCTTTCTGAACTCAATCTCTTCGAGCAGTTTTTCCTGCACCTCGTTTAGCTTTCTGTTTTGCTCGTAAATGCGGTAAAACGTTTTTATTTTCAGGAGCAGCACATTAATATCTACTGGCTTGGTGATATAGTCCAATCCCCCGCTCAGGTATCCTTTAGTAATGAATTTTAATTCTGTATTGACAGCCGAGAGAAATATGATGGCCGTATCTTTTGCCTTACTAAAACCAGAAATGGCTTCAGCTACCTCAAAACCATCCATATCAGGCATCTGTACATCAAGAATAATCAGGACATAATTTTTTTTTAAAACTTTTTTCAGCGCTTCTTCACCAGATGATGCAGTATCAACCTCAAAATTGTGTGCCTGGAGTACTTTCTGTAACGAGATCAGGTTTTCTGGCCTGTCATCAACTATAAGGATCATCTTGATTAAAAAAAATAAGAAGCCGGGATAATTATGTTTGGTTTGGAGATAAAACCTCCATAACTGTAAACAAACAGCCAGGTTTTAAAAAAGTTTTTATTTTTTATAAATTATTTGAATTAAAAGTATCGCCCTGTTTAATATCTCCTGTTTCAAAACCTTTTTTAAACCAATACATCCGTTGTGCAGAAGTACCATGGGTAAAAGAATCCGGTTGAACTTCGCCGGTAGCCTGTTTTTGCAATTTATCATCGCCTATAGCATTAGCAGCCGTCAGTGCTTCTTCTATATCGCCCTCATCCAATTTAAAATCCTTAAGGTTTTGGGCATTGTGTGCCCAAAGTCCGGCAAAAAAATCAGCCTGCAATTCTAGTTTCACCGATAGGCGGTTATATTCCTTTTCGCTCACCTGACGACGGGCCTGATCCAGTTTTTCCGAAATTCCCAATAAATTTTGAACATGATGACCAACTTCATGTGCAATTACATAGGCCTGTGCAAAATCTCCTGCGGCGCCGAAACGGTTCTTTAAATCATCATAAAATGATAAATCTATATAGACTTTCTGATCTCCCGGGCAATAAAACGGACCAACATTAGCGCTGGCATTGCCACACGCTGTTTGCACAGCTTCCCTAAACAACCTCAGTTTTGGATATTCATACTGTTTGCCCATTGCCTTAAATTCCTTATCCCATACCTGCTCGGTTGATGCTAACACTCCTGCTACAAACTGCGCCTGTGGATCATTTTCCGGTACTCCCTGTTTAACTTCCTCAGTGCCTGTGGTAGCTGGAATCTGACCAACCAAACCAGTTAAATCCTTCCCAAAAATCAGTCCGAGCACCACAATTATGATACCTACACCACCACCTAGGATGGTTTTTCCTCCACCGCCACTTCTACCATCTTCTACATTATTACTGCCTTTACCAAACCATTGCATAGTCTATATTTTAGTTTTTATGAATAAACCTCAATTACCAGTGAATTGTTATACTAAAGTATAAATTATTTTTATGGATTTTTTCTTTTAGGTTGTGACAATAAAAGATGCCAAATTTCTTGTTATACTATACTGATTTTATCTCATCAATACTGTTACCTACCTATAGCGCAACGGAAAGCTAAACCATAAAATGAGCCTGATTGTCATAACGATTGACCGAAAAAATCCGCAAACGAGGCTACTATGAATATTAAAAAAGAAGTCAAGCTTTCAGAAGCTTGACTTCTTTGAAAATACTTCAATAATATTAGGCGTTAAAAACAGCTATTGCTTTAGCTATCCTTGCCTGAGTTTCAGCTACGCCCAATAATACAGCAATATCAAAAACCCCCGGACCAAATTTACCACCAACCAGCATAATACGGAATGGTAACATCAATTCGCCCGGTTTAAAGCCTTGTTCCTCTGCCAGGGCTTTAAAGGCTGCCTCGGCAGAAATGGCATCACTTAATGTTAATTCAGCGGCAAAACGTTCAAAAAAACCAGCCTTTTCAGCCGTCCATTTGGGTTTAACTGAATTCACATCATATTCTGCAGGCGAAGCAAAAAAGTAACGGCTCTGCGCTACAAAATCAGGCAATAAAGTGCAGCGATCTTTAATCAGATCAATAACCGTATTTAAAAAAGCATCGTCCTTAACTTCTACGCCTGCCTTTTCGAGTTCCGCTTTTACGCTTGGCGCTAAGCGCCCGGCGCCCTCCGCTTTAATCCACTCATGATTATACCACTTGGCTTTTTCGAAGTCGAATTTAGCGCCTGCTTTACTGATTCTTTCTATTGAGAATTTTTCTTCCAGCTCTTTTAACGAGAATAACTCCTGGTCTGTACCATCATTCCAGCCTAAAAGGGCCAGCATATTAATAAAAGCTTCGGGCATAAAGCCCATTTCTTTAAATCCTTTGGTTATGTCGCCGGTTTTAGGATCAGTCCAGTTCATGGCATAAACGGGGAAACCTAACCGGTCGCCATCGCGCTTGCTTAATTTTCCATGTCCATCTGGCTTTAAGATTAAAGGTAAATGTGCCCAAGCTGGCATATCCGTTTCCCAACCCAAATACTTCCAAAGTAAAATATGCACCGGTGCAGAAGGCAACCACTCTTCTCCCCTGAAAGCATGGCTAATTTCCATCGCCTTATCATCAACAACAACGGCTAAGTGATAGGTTGGCATTCCATCAGCTTTTAACAATACTTTATCATCAACCAAAGCGGTTTCGAAACTTACGTCACCACGGATTAAATCATTAAAATGTACAATTTCATCGCCTGGTACCTTAATGCGGATAACATGTGGCGTTTTGGCTGCCAGTAACTCTTCAACCTCACTAATGGTAAGGGTTAAAGAATTTCGCATCTGCATGCGTGTGGCCTGCCCATATTGGAAATTTGGAATTTCTTTACGTTTCGCATCTAACTCTTCCGGGGTATCGAAGGCGTAATAAGCATAACTATCACTAATTAACTGCTCGGCAAACTTACGGTAGCTGGGTTTGCGTTCACTTTGGCGGTATGGTCCATAAACCCCCGGGTTATCAGGGCTTTCATCTGGTGTAATACCGCACCAATTTAAACAGTTTACAATATATTGTTCTGCGCCTTCTACAAAGCGGTTTTGATCGGTATCTTCTACACGAAGCACAAAAGTTCCATTATTTTTTTTGGCAAACAAATAATTGAACAGGGCAGTGCGCACACCGCCTAAATGCAAACCTCCGGTTGGGCTTGGGGCAAATCTTACTCTAACTTTCTTATCCATGATTGAATTGTTGAGCGGTTGGCGCGAAGCGTAAAGCGCATAAAACGCCTATCACCATACGCAAAACGCAAGACGGTACAAAGATATATTTTTCATCCATTTTATCGAGTTTTCACCTGCAATGAAGCCGTTAAGTGTTGCATATGGTTATTGGAAGGTTTTGAAAAAGCATAATGGTTTTGTGTTTTTTTCGTTTTGTTATTGTAATTTGGCTAGCTAAAGCATGAATCCATATCAAAAGAAACGCCGCTGGAAGTTTTTCCTTCTCATTTTTGCCATCCTAATTGGCATTGCTTCAGTATTTTACACTGATTCTTTTGTGAAGAAAATGGAACGCGAAGAGGCAAACCAGTTTCACCTTTGGGTGAAAATCCAAGAACGGGCCATGTTTCTTTATGATAATGACGATTACCGCGACGTAGTAGAAACCGTAAGAAAAAACACAAAAACTCCGGTAATACTGATTGACTCAGCAGGAACGATAACTTCTTTTTTTGGCTTAGACAGTACTAAAACCAACTATCCTGTTGCAGATACTAAACTTAGTTACGATAGTTTGTATTTTGTACGGCAGTTGAGGCAGATGAAAGCACAGCATCAGCCAGACGAGATGAATTTTTTGGGCAAAAAATTTAAGGCTTACTATCGTGACTCTTTCATTTTAACCCAGTTAAGATATTTCCCTTACATCCAAATGGGTGTTATTTTCCTTTTCCTCTTAACCGCCTATGCGGCATTTAGCTCAGCCAGGAGAGATGAGCAAGACCATGTTTGGGTAGGTTTAGCTAAAGAAACGGCACACCAATTGGGTACACCGATATCATCGCTTATGGCGTGGACGGAACTGATGAAATCTAAATTTGATGCAGAAGACGATCCGCTGATTGCCGAAATGGAAAACGACATCAAGCGACTGGAAATCATTACCGACCGTTTCTCCAAAATCGGCTCAAAACCTATTCTGGAAGACCATACGGTTTACATTGTGGTGAGCGACTTTATTCGATATTTTAAAGTGCGTACTTCAGATAAGGTAAAATTTAGCATTACCGGCGATGAACAGGTAAGGGCCATGTTAAACGTTCCGTTATTTGATTGGGTAATTGAAAACCTGCTTAAAAATGCGGCCAATGCCATCGAAAACGAAGGCGCTATTTCCATCAATATTATAGAAAATTTAGCCAAAGAGCAGGTGTTCATCGATGTGAGCGATACCGGAAAGGGTATTCCAAGGTCTAAATTCGATGCGGTTTTTCAACCCGGCTATACCACCCGTAAACGCGGCTGGGGCCTCGGTTTATCGCTTACCAAACGGATTGTAGAAAATTACCACAGTGGCGAAATTTTCGTAAAAGAATCTGAACTGGGCAAAGGCACAACTTTTAGAATAATATTAAAAAGCAGTTTAAGATATGAACCGACCACAGCCTAACGAATATCCAACTTGGGGCGAAAACTATATCAGCAAAGTTAACGGAGATATTTTCGAAATTTTAACCGATCAAATTCAAAGTCTTGCGGCCTTGTTTAGGGCAAATGCAGATAAAGCTGATTACGCTTATGCAGCAGGTAAATGGACGTTAAAAGAAATGTTAGGCCATATTATTGATACTGAACGTGTTTTTGCTTACCGCCTTACGTGTTTTGCCCGCAAAGAACAGCAACCTTTACCTGGTTTCGAGGAGAATGACTATGTATTAAATGCCCGCTTTGCCCAACGTGACCTGGAAGACCTGATCGAAGAATTTATCGCCCTGCGTAAGGCCAATTTATACCTTTTCAGATCTTTAAGTGAAGAGGAACTAAACAGAAAAGGTATTGCTTCGGGCAGGGAAATTAATGTAAGATCTATTTTATTTATTACAGGCGGACACATCATCCACCATGTTTCTATTTTAAAAGAACGTTACCATGTGGTTTAAAAACTTTACGGTTGACGAGCTGAACAATCGCCCTAAAAATCATTTAGGCGGGCTGCTCGATATCCGTTTTACTGAAATTGGCGAAGACTTTATTACCGGAACCATGCCTGTTGATGAACGCACACACCAACCTGCGGGCATTTTACATGGCGGCGCATCTGTTGTTTTAGCAGAAACGCTGGGCAGTATTGCTTCTTATATGTGTATAAACCCGGAAAAATACGTTGCTGTGGGCTTAGAGGTAAATGCCAATCATTTGCGGCCTGTAAAAAGTGGTTTGGTTAAAGGCGTATGTAAACCCTTACACATTGGGGCCAAAACCCACGTTTGGGAAATAAAAATATACGATGAGGGGGCAAAATGAACTGCATTAGCAGGCTGACCGTAGCCATTATCAATAAACCGCAGTAAAGAAAGAGATTACACGCGGTAATTATACCTGTAAAAGTGATTTACTGACCTTTAACTAACTGTGTAATCACCAAGCGCGCTATATTTTCTACAAGATAGGTTGGCGAATTGCAATCACAGTTGGTAAGCCCAACTATATAAATGTCTTCACCTGGCAAATAAACGCCCATGCTTTTAAACCCAAATATACTGCCACCATGTGTGTTGATTGGTAAACCTTCCATCTCTTTAACGTGCCAGCCATAACCATAATTAAATGGCGCCATTATTTAATGTATAATGTGAAAATGCCCGTTTGGTTTCCGCAGCATTTAGCAGCTTATTCTGGCTTAATGCATTTTGCCATTTCAACAAATCAGCCAAAGTAGACATTAAAGAACCCGAGGCAAAGGGCACACTAAAGTTGATTACCGTTTTATTTACATAAATATCGTCTTTCTTCTGGTACCCATAAGCGCGGTTTTTGATGATCTGCCTATCGCTTGCATAATAAGAATGATTCATGCCCAGCTGATCAAAAATGTGATGTTGAATAAAATCTGCATATCGCTCACCAGAAACAATTTCGATCAGGTAGCCAAGCAATACATAGCCTGAGTTGTTGTATTCAAAACGTTCACCCGGAGCAAATTCAAGCGCTTCATCTTTAAAAAAATCGACCATCATTTTAGGTGTCATTTCCTTTTGAGCAATACTGGCCAGTGCTTTCATTTTGGTAAAATCTTTAATCCCCGAAGTATGGGTAAGCAAGTGGTGTATCGTTATTTTATCCCCGGCCGGATAATCTGGAATGTATTTTGAAATAGGTTCGCTTACCTTTAACTTGCCCTGTTGCTCCAAAAGCAATACTGCTACAGCCGTAAACTGTTTGGTCATAGAACCGAGTTGGAATACATTTTCAGGGGTTAGGTCTACCCCCAGCTCAATATTGGCTTTGCCAAAAGCTTTTTGGTAAAGCACCTGACCTTTTCTGGCGACCATAAATGCACCTCCGGGTCCTTGCGGGCTGGATATTACTGAGGTAATCAAACGATCAATCTGATCGTTCAGCTTTTGGGCCTTTGCCACTGCCGGCGATAACAGGCAGCAGGTTAAGATGGCTAAAAAGCTGGTTAACACCATGCGCTGTTTTGCTTTTATGCTTAAAAATTGATTAGAATTTATCTTTCTCAATTGCTTTTTTCTCCACCAAAAACGAAACAATTAAACCCAACCCACCAAAAACGCCCAGACAGCCAAAATAAACCGCTACAGCCTGCGAAGTTTCTGATTCTGACATTTCGCCACCAAACATATTCCTCACTACAGTAAGCGCCACAAGCAGGCCAATACCTAAACCTACAAGCAGCAAGCCAAACTTTAAACTTAAATAAGGTTTAGGTGCCGATTTACCTACTCCTGGATTGATCCCTCGCTCAATCATGGCCATTTTTTCTTTGTTTGCTAAATAACGGATGCCGAATACCATGGCAAATCCGCCTAGGAAAAGTGAGATGGGAACTAATATACCGCTCATAATGCTAAATTTTTTAATGTGTTAATATGCTATTGCTTAAGTTGAACCGTGTTCTGTGTATTATGACAACAAGCTTTCTAATCAGGTTACAGCCTCCGTTAAAAAATATTCAATGATCAAATCTTTACGTATATTAACACGACCTAAATAAGCAAGCTGAAAAACATTTCTATTTTTGCAATAAACCCTCCTATTTTGATTGAACAACTCAGAGATACAGCACTTTTTAACGCTTTAAGTTACGATTCGTGGCTTAAGCTTAGTCATTACATGACGTTTGTTGAATATCCAAAAGGTACCACAATCATTTATGCAGATAAAATTGAACCTTATTTTTACATCCTTCAAAGTGGTATTGCCCGGGCGTATAGCGATGGCGAAAACCAACAGATTACCTTTTGGTTTGGCGAAAGTGGTGCGGTTCTTTTTTCGTTCAACAGTTATATCAATAACAGTCCCGGTTATGAGCATATCGAACTGTTAACGAACAGTACACTGGTGAGGATTAAATTGGCCAATCTGTTCCTGCTCTACAAGCAGAGTATTGAAATAGCCAATTGGGGCCGGAAAATTGCTGAACAGGAACTTATTGCTACTGAAAGGAGGTTGATTGACCGGGCTTTTAAAGGCGCGGCCGCACGTTACCATGAATTTGCAACACAATCGCCCGAACTGATTAAAAGGGTAGCTTTAAAGCATATTGCTTCCTACCTGGGTGTAACGCAGGTAACGTTGAGCAGAATACGGGCGGCACATCAATAAAACGATTTTTTTAACATTTGTAAAATACTGCCTGACCAATGTGCTTTAAATTTGCAGAAACACATTGATCATGAACTGGATTATCCTAATTATTGCCGGCCTTTTTGAGGTTGGCTTTACCACCTGCCTTAAGTTATCGAACAATTTTTCGAACATAAAATGGAGTACAGCTTTTTTTGCCTGTATCATTTTAAGTTTCTTATTGCTAAATAAAGCAACCCAAACCTTACCCATGGGGACGGCCTATGCGGTTTGGACAGGCATTGGTGCTGTAGGAACGGTAATTATCGGAATTTTATATTTTAATGAACCAGCAACCTTTTGGCGGATATTTTTTATCTGTACACTTATTGGATCAATTGCCGGACTAAAGTTTTTCGCCTCGAATTAGCAGCCGTCAACTTCCAAAATTTACCAGGGCCCCACCAATCTATCTATCACCTAATTTTTATTTCTTCCGGAGCGCATTGTCTCTGCAAGAAAATAATATCGTTCCCGTATTGCGCTTGTACGCTTCACCCTGGGCTAATTAGCCAAAAGCAATATTAATTTTTGCGGTTTGCAAGGTTGCACCAAACGTTGTTGATAAACCCGATGGCAGCGGCAGCCCCGAAGCATGAGGGCTAAAGCGGACAGCGGGACTGTAATCCGCCATGAAGCGCAGTCCTTTCATTTCCAAATCGAGAAAAGTATAGGGTTGATTTATCTATTTCGGAGCGCAATGTCTCTGCAGGAAAATAACCTAGCTCCTGTGTTGCGCTCTTACGCTTCGGAAGTCGTCCCTCCTCCCTGCAGGGTACCGCTGCACCCAGGGCTGGTTGGCGAAGACAGTGTTTCATTTTAAGGGTTTGCAAACCGCACAAATGTTGTTCATAAACCTGATGGCAGCGGCAGCCCCGAAGCATGAGGGCCAAAGCGGACAGCGGGACTGTAATCCGCCATGAAATGCAGTCCTTTCATTTCCAAAAAAATTTACTTTTTACGTTATTCACCTCACTACCCATAATAATATTTTTAATCGTGTTTCACCTGTAACCTCGTTCTACCTGGCGTAGTCTTACTATTAAACATGGAGCAAAATAACACAGATTTAGCGCTGATCCAAAAAGTATTGAACGGTGAAACCGATCAGTATGCTTTATTGGTAAAACGCCATCAGCGGTTTGTGTTTACGCTAGCTTTGAGGTTTTCGAAAAACCGGGAAGATGCCGAAGAAATTGCGCAGGATTGCTTTGTGAAGGCATATAAAGCATTGGGCACCTTTAAACAAACGGCTAAATTTAGCACCTGGCTATATACCATCACCTACACCACAGCCATGACTTTTTTAAGGAAAAAACGCTTGGATACCACTTCAATACATGATGAAGATACCGTTTTGCAACTTGAAAATCAGCATGCTGTTTTCAATGCCGATGGATACGAGAAGCAAGACAGCCATGCTTTTTTAAATATCGCCATTACCCAGCTCTTACCCGATGATGCCGCGATTATTACTCTATTTTATAAGGGCGAGCAGAGTTTGGAAGAAATTGGCGAAGCATTGCACATGGAGCCCAACACGATAAAAGTAAAGTTGCACCGGGCCAGGCAAAGACTTAAAGAAAAATTACAATATTTGTTAAAAGATGAAGTAAAGGAGTTACTATGAGCACAATAGAACAAGCACTTTGGGATTATATTGATGGGAATTTGAATGAATTCTCAAAAAAAGCCATTGAAGAAAAAATTGAATCTACTGCCGAGATTAAGGCGCAGTATGAGGAGCTACTTAAACTTAATTCGGCTTTTAACGCGCTCGATCTCGATGAGCCATCCATGTCTTTTACCAGGAATGTGATGGACAATATTGCCTTAGCTCCTGCCCCTGTAGCGATGAAAACCAAGGTAGACAAAAAGATTATCTACGGAATTAGCGGCTTTTTCATCATTTCACTATTGTCGTTATTTGGCTATGTGCTTTACAACTCTAACCTCAGCACATCTAAATTTGGTTTTAATACCAATTTGAACTTTAATTTAGCTCAGTATATCACCCCAACTGTGCTGTACAGCTTCTTATTTTTCGATCTGGTGATAGGACTGGTATTTCTTGATCAGTTTTTAAGAAAAAAAATTGCTCAGCAGTAAGATCACCTGAACGGCTCCCGCAGATGAAAATGATTTATACAGATTGATATTCATCTGCGCTTTTCGCGAAATCTGCGGAGCCGCAGCAGGACAAAACTTAACCCAGTTTTTTCAAAATTTCCAAACCCATTGGCCAATCTCCGAATCCTGATGCAGCATTAATATGTCCGGCATTACCGATACTGATGAATTCGCTTCCCCAATTTTCGGCAAAAAACCTGGCCCTTTCTAAGGTTACCCATTCATCGTTTGAACTGGTTACCACAATACTCTTAAAATTGATTTTAGCTAAAGGTACATGATCAAAACCAACTGTATCGAAAGTGTAACGTGGCGCTTCCAAATCGCTGGGTGCAACCAATAATGCCCCTTTTATTTTCTTTTGGTATTCTTTTGCCCAATTTGCAATTGCGATACAGCCTAAACTATGGCCAATTAAAATTACATCGGCTAGGTTATAGCCTGCAAGGGCCTGGTCAATTGTTTCAATCCAGTCTGTACTGGCCGGTTGATCCCAGTCCTGTTGGTTAATCCGTATGAAGTGACCTCCTGATTTTTCGAAATGCGTTTGCCAATGATCCGGGCCTGAATTACCCAAACCAGGAATAATAAAATAGCGCATAGGTGGCTTTAGGAATTCAAATAGCAATGAAATAAAAAAGGCCGCCATCGCAAGAAAGCAGCCTCCTGTTAAAATATGATAAATAAATTAAATTACTTTCACATTAACGGCATTTAAGCCTTTTTTACCGTTAGCAACTTCGTACTGAACTTTGTCGTTTTCACGGATTTCGTCGATAAGACCTGTTGAATGAACAAAAATTTCGCTATCGCCATTCGCAGGGATGATAAAGCCAAAACCTTTAGTTACATTGAAGAATTTTACTGTGCCTTCTTGCATTGTATTAAATATTAAAATTAAGTATGCAAGGTAAGTTTAAATTTTTAAAATTAAAATAAAATTTTAACATTTTTTAACATTAAGATTTTGTAAACAGCAGATTATTAGGGCTTTTTATTTGCTTTTCCAATCATTGTTAAAGTAATATTGCTATTGTGCGGAATCCCTAATGTTGTTCCCGGAGCAACATCAAAAAGGTTTCTGACATAGATATCGGCTATGCCCTGGGCTACCTTTTTTTTGGCTTCAGCATTTTCGGGAAGTACGTTATAAACCGTTTTTACATGTATCCCGCCCTGGAAATCAACAATAGCCGAAACCTGGTAAGCAAAATCTTTGTAAGCACGGTCTATCCGGATAATATATTGCGGAAACATGTAGTCGTAAGCCTCAGTGCGGTTATTCGCGCGGTCTACCGTACTGATTTTTTCGACCCTTGCAATTTTGCTTTTAGAGATAAATTGAACCGGGCTTGTAGCGGCAAAAGCCTTATTGCTATTGGCATTAACTTCAGCCGAACGTTTCTCGATAAAAGCAGTGTCGGCTTTGCTTGGTTTTTGCAGGTCTTCGGCTTTCGCTTTTAATTTATTTTTGATATAATCCTGAGCATAAAAGGTCATGTTTACATCCGAACGGACATCTGTGGCAATTACCTTTCCATCAACCTGGATCCTTTGAAAAACCAAACTGTCTTTACTGATGTGTTTTACTTTAAAAAATTCAGCTGCAAAATTATATACATTGGCATGGTCGTATTGCAGGTAAAAATTCTGCATCCTGTTTTTCTGCGGGCTCCAGGCCGCCATGGTGTCTTCTTTTACCACTTCTATAATCCATGATGGTTTTTGCATGAAACCTTCCCGATTAAAAGAATATCCATCTTTAAACCGTCGCTTTACTTCAACATAACGAATACCCTTTACAGGTTCGAAAGTAAAATCCCTTAAGGTTGGATTGCTGGTTTTAGCGCCATAATTACAGGCAGAAAGCATCACTACAAAAAAGACGAGGTATATTGAATTTTTAATCATTTCAACAAAAATATTGGGCTAAAATAAGTTTTTTTAACCATAGGCAAACATGGTTGTGACGTAACGGCTTTATCTGTTGACTTGTTCTTTCACTAAAATAACATTGGCAACCCTACGTTGCCCTTCGTGATCCCATTTTTTATTATCACTAGGATAGTTGATTACGCCATGATCTGGCATTCCGTTTACCCATAAGGTAGTAGAACCACCACCATCAAAATTAATGGCACTGGCACAACCTAACCACCGCATCAACTTGCTGAGCTCGAACAAACTCATGCCTGCAGCGTTTTCATTTCTTCCATCAACGGTCAGCAAAAGCACCCTTCCATTTGGCTTTATCCCCAGGCAGGTACGCGGATGCCGCAAACGGCTAAACCCGGTCGTATCCAAAGTTTCATCAATGTGATTTAAAGTCAATAAAGGCCCGTTTAGCATCACATTTCGAGCCGTCATTCCAGTTTCCCAATCCGTTGTGCCATCCCACTTTTTGATCAAAATTTTTCCATTTTCAATTACAACTGCCGCTTCCTGATGTCTGGCCCTATTTCCATTCTTATCCAGGCGGTTCGTATTGATGGTTTTCCCGTTAACACGCACAAAATCTACAGCACCTCCGTTTTTTACATCGAAAAAATTGCCATTTATGGCTGCAATTGCCGTATCCCGTAATCCAAAATCACTCGTGGTAAGCAATTCTTGCTCTTCTGCGCCAATAGCAAAAACGGCCTTACGACCGGTATTTTTTATTTCTAAAAACGAAATGTTTTGGTTTGCCGCAAAAAGATTTTTCTGATCAAAGTGATGCCGGAATAAAACCACCTGCCGGGCAACCCTGTTTTTATGCCATTTAGCTTTTACAATGGCAATAGAATCGGCATTTTGGCCAAAGGCTGAGCAACCAACGGTGAATAATGTAAGGGAAAGGAATAGTTTTTTAAGCATAACCTTGTTTTGGCATAAAATTAAAAACTGTTACGTTGTTTAAGATAAAGCATCAAGAATTATACAAAGTATATTAAAAAGATTCTGTCATTTCAACGAAGTCGAGAACCCGAAGGCTCAGCGAAGCTAAATCTATCAAGATAGATCTCTACATTCCACTGCGTTTCAGTCGAGAGGAAGAATCGCGGGGTTTGGTGTAAATAAAAAGCGGAGCGATCAATTTAACTGATCTGCTCCGCCTTTCTGCATTTTGAATGACTGAATGCATAAATTGCAGTTCATCATGCGCTCACTTTATCCTGCTATAATTCAATCATTGCTTATTTCTTCGGATCTAAAATATCTTTTATTCTGCTATTCAGATCCGCATAATGTGCTTTGGTAATGGCATCGCCAGCTGCTGCCCTGGCTTTTGTGGTAGCCAATAAGGTTTTCAGTTCTGCCCTAACCAATGGCCTGATATCAGATAAGCCAACATTGATTGGTGTTAAACCATAACTCGCTGCATAATCTACAGGAAATCCAACCGGAAGTTCATTTTCTTTAGTCATTAAATCCTGCAAACGATCTACATAGGCACGTTGTAAATTACGTTTAAATGCATCTGCTCTTCCGGCAACAAAAACCGATGATCTCAAGTCGGTAAATAATTCAGGCAAGGTGTAGGCTTTTGCCGTACCGTTTTTTGTTTCGTTATCCAGCAGACGTGCAATACGGGATGCAGATAGCAAGTTGCCCAGCGTATTTGTTTGAACACCTTTAATGCGGTTTAACAATACGCCATTGTCAAATTTACTTAACTGATCGTTGCTGATTAACCAAAGTGGTGTGGTAAATAATTGCTGATTAAAAAAAGTAACCGCTTCCTTTTGTTTTGCTTTAGGTAAATAAGCGTAAACCGGCCCTTTCTGATCGTAGGTTTTAAAATTTTCGCTTAAGCCACCAACGTTTGTAGCCACATGCCCCATGTAACGGTTAAACTGGCCAACAATTTCAGTATAAATTTCTTTTAAATCGCTATAATCTTTTCCTTTTTGATAAGTCCATTTTTCTACATTCGGCAGGATGCGTTTTAAATTGGCAATACCATAAGTACTGGCTTTCATGGCATTGTCGCCCAAATCTTCGCTCTGTAAACGGGGATCTAGCGAAGTTCCCTGACGGCCGTAGAAATATAAAGGATTACCCGCGTTTTTTAAAGTCCACTGGTCTAAAATTTCTTTTTCCTGCTGTGCAGTTTTATTTCCGGGAATCCAGGAGTAGCCCCATTTTACTGCCCATTTATCGTATTCTCCAATCTGAGGGTGAAGTTTGGTTACACCATCGCCAGGTTGAGCGATGTAGTTAAAACGTGCATAATCCATAATTGATGGAGCTGTACCATGTTTATCTGTAAACGTTTTTGAACGTAACGAATCAACCGGATAAGCATAGCTTGAGCCAAAGTTATGTGGCAAACCTAAAGTATGGCCTATTTCGTGTGATGAAACAAAACGGATCAGCTCGCCCATCTGCGCATCGGTAAATTGTGCTTTTCGCACATCAGGATTAGTGGCTGCTGTTTGTACAAAATACCAGTTCCGCAACAGGTTCATTACGTTATGGTACCAACCAATATGCGTTTCCAAAATCTGACCAGTACGAGGGTCGCTAACGTGCGGACCATAGGCATTTGCAATATCTGAAGCGAAATAACGAACCACTGAATATCTGGAATCTTCTACGCTAAACTGAGGATCTTGCTGAGGCGAAGGTGCTTCTTTACCCATTATGGCGTTTTTGAAACCAGCAGCTTCGAATGCCACCTGCCAATCGTTAATTCCCTGAATTAAGAAAGGTACCCATTTTTTTGGTGTTGCAGGATCGATATAAATTACAATCGGTTTTACCGGCTCTACTAATTCGCCACGTTTATAGGCATTTGTATCTTTCGGAACTAGATTCCAGCGATGAATGTAGGCAGTACGCTCTGCCTTTTGTGCGTTGCTTCCGTAATCGATTTGAGATTGACCAAAAAAACCAACTCTGCTATCCATTATCCTCGCTTTTACAGGCGTTTTTGGCAATAACAACATCGACGTATTAAACTCGAAAGTAACAGCTCCATTACTGCTATCCGTTGGAGATTCTGCCGCACGGTAAGTTTTAGCAGTTTTTACTTCAACATTAATCGGAAAAGTTTTTATCGTATCGATGTAAGAGCGTGAGCCATCATACATCGTAACTTTGTAAGCCTTGCGAATCTGATCTGTAGCGCCAATGGCCATAATATCACCGTTATAAAAGTCGGTAACATCGATCACAACGCCTGTAGTATCTTTATTATAGGCTTTAATTTCAAAACTGGCTAAAATCTGCGCAAGATTGGAATTTTGTACCGACTCGTACATATCGCTGTTCGGATCGGCTTTGGTTGAATAACTGGGTACACGGATATAAACCTGTTTACCTCTACGCTCCCATTTCCATACCTGTTCGTTCAATTGTTCACCACCGTATTGCTGGTTGCCCACTTTTACACCTGCAGGTGCTTTTGCCAAACGGGTAACTACAAGCATTTCGCGGTTAATCATCGAATCTGGTATCTCGAAATACCACTTATCATCCACTTTATGCGTTTTGAATAAACCGTTTGTTGTTCTTGCCTTTGCGGTAATTACTTCAGCAAATGGTTTAATGCCTTCTTTTTTTTGTGCCGCGGCAGGGGTTGCAGCTGGAGTTGTTGGAGTGCTCCCTTTGGTTGTTTTCGATTTTTTCTGGGCATATACCGAACCTGTTCCGGCTACACCAAGTGCTACGATACCTGCTAGGGCAAGTACCTTAAAATTTTTATTCATGTGTCTATAAAGTTAGTTTGCTTGGCATTAAGAGGTTAAAGTTAAAGCCTTGTTACACCACAAATCGTTTGTAACTGGAAAATTACCTTTATCAGATCCGCTTTTCAAGTCGTACAATTTTAAGAAACACTTGATTATCTCTAAAAATTTCGAGAATGATATTTCTGTCTGCTTTCGATTTAAACATCTCGTTAAGATCGTTTAAAGAATAGTCGTCAATGCTTTTAAAATTGATCCCAATAATTTCATCGTCAGGGCACAAACCCGCCTTTTCTGCCGGACTATTTTCGTCTATTTCTCCAATCAACACCTTTTTATATGCTTTCTGATCAAGATATAATACCATCCCCGCCATATCGTGTTCGAAAGGAATTTTCCGGAATCCGTTGGGTTTAACATAAATAAAACCATTCTGATAGTTAAACTGGATGTTAAATTTCCGGAGTAAGTCGGCGCCTAAATTGCCATTCCGCTTCGATAAATCGATTTTATCTTCGATGCTTTTAAAATCCGGGAATCCGGCAACCACATCTTTAAAAACATAGCCACCAATATTAAATCTCGTTATGCGACCCACATATCCCTTTATCTGGCCGCTCAAGCTCATTCCTAAATTAGCTTTGATTTTTTTTTGAGGCAGTGGAAATTCTGTTCCATTGAGCATTTCGAGCGATAGCGCATGGCTGGCCCCCGTATCCATTAAAAACCTGGCTTCAACTGTTCTGCCATCAGGAACATCAATGGTAGCTAAAACATATGGCTTCTGGTGCTCAATTTCAATCGGTATTTTCTTCCCGCGGTATTTAATCTTGGTGTCAGGATTATAAATAATCAATCTGTTTTCACTATACCTGACATCGACAATAAAACTGTTAAAGAAACTATAGCCCAACAAACCATAAATTTTCAGTCCTAAATGCCCTGATAGGTTAAAAAAATCTTGTTTTAAGATGGCCGCTGGTATATATTTAATGCTGGCATTGCCTACTTTAACATCAAGGCTTTGAGTAACATAAGCATCAACGCTTTCAATGCCCAGGCCAGCAACTTTAATTTTACGGAGCTTACCAAAATTCAAGGAATCAATAATGGACGGATCTGTAATAATCATAGGGCCAACACCGGTGTCGAGCACGAAATCATATGGTCCTTTTCCATTTATATATACCGGAATAACCATTAGGTTTTTAATACACTTAAAGGGAATTGACTGTTTTTGGCGGTTTCTTTTGAAGAGGAATTCCTGCGCAGACGCAGAAAAAGCAAAACATAAAAGCACCAGGCAAATGGTCAGTTTACGTAAACAGATTATTACACCGGGCTTATATTTGGCTAACATTAACTAAATTTAATAAATTAGTTAATCTTTATGTCTCCTAAATTTAGCACATGTTTTCTTTAAAAGATTATCATTTTATTTTTATCGCATTTATTCTGTCCATTAGCTTTTTAGCAGGCTGCTCAACAAATAAGGTCATTTCAAAAAAAGTAGCTGGAGAATTTAAAAATTCACAGGTGATTAAACAATATCAGGTTGGCTTCGCGCTTTATAATCCGACAGATAAAAAAATGATTTTTCAGAAAGATGCAGATAAGTATTTTACCCCGGCATCCAATACCAAACTATATACGTTTTTTGCAAGCCTAAAAATGCTGCCGGATTTAATGCCTGCTTTGAAATACACTGAGCGGAATGATTCATTGATTTTTTGGGGAACGGGAGATCCTGCTTTTTTACAGTTTGCGGTAAAAGACAAATCGGCATATAATTTTCTCCTGGCCTCAAATAAAAAGCTGTTTTTTTCACCAGGGAGATATTCAGGCAATTTCTTTGGCGATGGCTGGTCGTGGGATGATTACGATTATTATTACCAGCCAGAAATTACCGAAATGCCCATTATGGATAACATGGTTACCTCTACCTATGCCTCACCTAATAAAATCAATATTGAACCCAAGGTTTTTAGCTCCTGCTTTGAGATAGATTCAACCAGGAAAACAGGCAGTTTCCAGGTAAACAGAGATTTTTTAACCAACCGCTTTCACTACTCTGCAGTTGCCATAAAGCCAGGCTATAATCAGCAAAACCCTTATAAAACCAGCGCACAGCTTACTGTAGAAATTTTGGCAGATACGTTACATAAACCCGTTGGTATCATAAATTTAAAAATACCTAAGGATGCCAAAACCCTACCAGGCGCAAAGCGAGATTCGGTTCTAAAGCACATGATGTTACCTAGTGATAATTTTATTGCTGAACACCTGTTATTGGTTTGTTCTAACCAGATTGGCGATACATTAAGCACAACAAAAGCCATTGATTACATTACAAAAAACTACCTCTCTTTTCTACCTGATCAAGTAAAATGGGCTGATGGATCCGGGCTTTCCCGCCAGAATTTATTTACACCGCGCGATAATGTCTATCTCCTTGATTCTATTTACAGATTGGTAAACAATCCGGAAAAGCTTTTTGATTTATTACCTGCAGGAGGCAAAAGCGGCACCTTAAAAAGCGCTTATCCTAAAACCGACAAACCTTTTGTATTCGGAAAAACAGGTTCGCTTGGAGGAGTTCACAATCAAAGTGGATACGTACTTACCAAAAAAGGTAAAACATATATTTTTTCTTTCATGAACAACAGCTTTGTAAAACCAACGGCTGAGGTACGTGCAGAAATGGTGAGAATAATGACTTACATACATGATCATTTTTAAGCATATGCAACATCAAAACACCTAACTTATGAAAAAGACCTACCTGCTAATTGGCATTTCTGCGTTGCTTATCGTCTCATCCTGCAAAAAGAATGATCCCATAACAGCGCTTGCTGAACCCCCTGTGCCAACTACACCCTACGTGCCAGATGATGGCTTTAAAATCGTTAGTTATTTTCCAAGTTACCGGGATCCGGCTGGTGTTGCAGATTCGAAATTTAAAATGATTACGCACCTTTTTTACGCCTTTTTAAACCCCAATACAGATGGAAGTTTAGCAGCACTTGTACAACCCGGCCGATTTACAGCCGTAGTTCAAAAAGCAAAGGCAAATGGGGTAAAAACAGGCATTTCGATATCTGGCACCAAAAGTATTTTTGTAACCATGGCTGCATCTTCAGCAGCAAGAAACCTGTTTGTAAAAAATGTGCTCGCTTTTGTCAAAACAAATAATCTGGACGGGATAGATATGGATTGGGAATATCCCAGCACCAGCGATGGATCGGCAGATAATTATGTACTGCTAATGAAGGAACTTTCAGATTCATTACATCAATATCATAAATTTTTAAGCGCAGCCATCACACCCGGTGTATACGCCGGCGGTATTCGCGACGGATTAAAATCTGAAGTTTTCCCCGCTGTAGATTTCTTTAATATTATGGTTTATGATGGAATTGGTTGGGATAAAAATGAGCCTGTTCAACATGCATCTTATAACATGGCCGTTGCCAGTTTAAATTATTGGTTAAACACACGTGGTATGCCAAAGGCGAAAGCCGTTTTAGGTATCCCGGCTTATGGTAAAAATTCCAATAATTCAGCAAAGGCCTATCGCGATTTTGTGACAGCTGGTGCTGATATAAGTTTAGATCACGCTTCAATTGATGGCGTTCAATTTTTTTTTAATGGTACCATAACTACCCGGAAAAAAGCTAAACTTGCAAAAGATATTGCAAATGGAATCATGTTTTGGGAGTTCTACCATGATGACAATGGCGATAAATCCATTATCCGTGCTGCGAACGATGAGCTTGGCAGAAATTACAATTGATATGATGCTTGACTTTAAATCGATAAAACAACCTTTTTCGAATACAATCAACATTGGAAACAGCTCCTATTTATACTTCGGCGGAACAGCCTATTTAGGTATTCCCCAAAACCAGGATTTCATCGATTTATATGTAGAAGGGATTAAAAAATTCGGTTTAAACAACGGAACAAGCCGCACCAATAATATTCAGCTGGGCATTTATAACGATGCCGAAAAAGTAGCCGCAGCCCGCTACGGATCAGAAGCCGCTTTGATCACTTCAAGCGGATACTTAGCTGCACAGCTTACCGTTAAGGCATTATCGAAACTAGGACAGGTAATTTATGCCCCGGCCACACATCCTTCGCTTTGGTTGGCAGAAAATCAAAGCAGGAACCTCATGCCGTTTGAAACATGGAAACTGGAAACCATCGAAAGAATAAATGCATCTGAAGAAAGTAACTGGGTTTTGATCAGCAATTCGATGAATAATCTTGTCCCCGAAATTTATAACTTCGACTTTATAAAAGAAATTCGTAGGGATAAAAAAGTATTACTGATCGTTGATGATTCGCATGGAATTGGTGTAAACAACGACGGCATGGGTGCCAATGTACATCTGCCTAAACAAGAAAACATCGATAGTGTAGTGGTCGCCTCTATGGCCAAAGCTTTGGGGGTAGATGCAGGTATTGTTTTGGCTTCCAATAAAATGATGGCTAAACTTAAAAATACCCATACGTTCATCGGCGCTTCTCCACCTGGTCAGGCCGGGCTTTATGCATTTACCCATGCAGATGAAGTATACAGCAAAGCATTAAGCAAACTGAAAACCAATATGCTGACGTTTGAAACGGCACTAAATCACCCCTGTAAACACGAGCATGGTTTTCCGGTATATCTGCCTGGCGGTATTAATTTCTCGGAACGGCTCCTGCAAAGGCAGATTTTGATCTCTTCTTTTCCCTATCCAAACCCAAGCGATCTGCCTTTGGATCGTATAGTGCTTTCTTCCTGGCATGAAAAAGAAGATATTGAAAAGCTGGTCGCAGCCATCAATCTTTAGCCTTTACTTATCCAATTAATTTGCCAATATTTATCACATGAAAAAACTGTTCGTATTACTATCGTTAATGCTGCTCTTTGCCAATGTCGTTTCTGCACAAACAACTACTGTTTGGATTGTCAGGCATGCAGAGAAAGACAAATCTAACCCTCAGGATACCGATCCCAGCCTTTCTGAGGAAGGAAAAATCCGGGCAGGAGATTTAGCCACATACCTTAAGAAGGTAAAGTTTGATGTTGCTTTTGCCACGCCGACAAAAAGAGCACACCAAACGTTGGATTCATTAGTGATTCCGAAAGTAATCGATTATAAAGACATCAAATCGCTTGTGGATAGCATTAAAACCAATTATGTAGGCAAAACCGTTATTATTGCCGGCCATTCTAATACCGTTCTTGAACTCATTGAAGCCTTTGGCGGTAAAAAGCCCAAAGAAGAATTAACGGATGATGATTACGATTATATTTTTGAATTATCGGTTAAAGAAGATAAAGCACGGGTAAAAATGGATCAGTATGGTCGGCCACACCATTTATAACCTGAATTAAATGATCTGGTGTGCGGTTAGGTGTTAACAAACAGCTAGATTTGTCCGTTTTGCGAAGCTTCAGTCGAAATGAGGCAACTGGCTTTATGTACACAGCCCAATAAGCCAATGACTAATCAGCCAATGAACTTATTACAGCTTTTCGAAGGGAATATCCATTAAATCGTAATTTTTCCAATCCGAAAAATCATAATGCCACCATTCATTTTCCAGCACATTCATGTGGTATTTAGCCATAATGGCGATCAGGAAATCGCGGTTTTTCTTCGCCTCTGGTGATACATTTTCGTATTTGGCCGCAGCGGCAGCCGAAAAACTATCATAAGGTGTTGGCATAAGTAGTTCTTTACCTGTTTTTAGATTAATCAACGTCAAATCTACCGCACAGCCTCTGTTGTGTTTCGATCCCTTTGCCGGATTGGCTACAAAATTTTTATCGCTTGCCTTTTTATAAAACTCAACCGTAATGGCATACGGACGGTAGCCATCAAATATTTTTAAGCCATAGCCTCTTTTATTTAATGCTGTCTGGATCTTTTTTAATGATTCTACTACTGGTTTTCTGGCAAAAGCCCTCGACTGTTTATACATGATCTGCCGCATAAAGTTGTTATTAGTGGCGTAGCGTATATCTAACCTGATACTGGGAATGGCTTTCTTTATTTCAATTAATTCATTATTCGGATTTGCTTTTACAGATGCCTGGTATTGAGCATAACTACTCACTACGAGCAGTTTTTTTAACGTGGAAGGTTTATTTTGGGAAAAACCGAAAACAGCCGTTAGGAGAAAAAATATCAATAATTTGAATTTCATAAACGTCTATATTTAAATTGCTTCGTGGTACTCCCAATAACGGGTCTGGCTTATTGATTCGAAACGACTAACAACTCGAGATCTTTAAATGGCAAATTAAACATATCTGCCAGGTCCTTATTGGTGCAGTTGCCTTGATAAATATAAAGCGCCTCGCGGATGCCCGGGTTATTCCAAACCATATTCATCAAGCCTCCAAATTCCCCAATATCCAATAAAATTGGAGCAAAGATATTGGTAAGCGCATAAGACGCTGTTCTTGGAACGCGGGATGCAATATTAGGCACACAATAATGAATAACATCGTATTTTCTAAAAACCGGATTGGTGTGGTTCGTTACTTCCGAAGTTTCAAAACAACCACCCTGATCAATACTCACATCAATAACCACAGAATGTGGTTTCATTCGGGCAACGGTTTCTTCCATTACTATACACGGACTTCGGCCATGTGTAGCCCTAATGGCACCAATTACCACATCACAGGTTATAATTGCCTTATTTAAAACAATGGGTTGCATTACTGAGGTAAATACCCTGCTGCCCAGATTATTCTGTAAGCGGCGTAAACGGTAAATGGAACTATCGAAAACTTTTACCTCTGCCCCCAGTGCCAAGGCTGTTCTGGCAGCATATTCACCAACCGTTCCGGCACCCAAAATTACAATTTCTGTTGGAGGCACCCCTGTAAAGCCGCCCAACATCAAGCCCTTGCCTCCTGTTACATTGCTCAGATATTCTGCTGCAATTAAAATAGAGGTCGAACCTACTATTTCGCTCATGGCGCGTACTACACTCAGTATATTACCTTCATCGCGGAGATTCTCGAAACATAATGCATTAATTTTTTTCTGCATCAAAGCTTTAAGATAATCCTGCTTGAGCGTTCCGGTCTGTAAAGAAGAAATAAGGGTTTGGCCCTTATGCATCATTTCAATCTCTTCGAGCATTGGCGGGGCAATTTTCACCAGGATATCTGCCTCAAAAACTTCCTTTTTATTATAGGCAATTTTTGCACCCTGCTCCGCATACTCCGTATCAGAAAAGTTTGCAGCAATACCTGCCCCACTTTCTAAAACAACCCGATGCCCGTTGTTTACCAACAAAGCAACAGATAAAGGGGTTAATGCGATTCTGTTTTCCTGAAAAGAAATTTCTTTAGGTATTCCTATATATAGGCTGTTTTTCTTATTTCTGGTTTCTAACGTTGCTTCCTGCGTTTGCAGTAAACCCTGACGAGCTATATCGGCCATTCCTTCGCGTAATCCTGTAGCCATGTTGAATTAAAATTTTGATAGTTTTAGGTCGTTCAAGGTACGGAAAATCTGTTAATTTATTGATAACGAATTGTTATACCTTCGAAAGCCTGAATAACCGGCGGTTTTCATCCAGCACACTAATCTCTACCTTGATAAAGCACTCAGGCAATAATTCTTCAACCCGCTCAGGCCATTCTATCAGGCAAATACCACCCCCATAAAAATACTCTTCGTAACCCAGATCATAGGCTTCGTGAATATCTTTAATTCTATAAAAGTCGAAATGGAATACAGATCCGTTAGGGCTATCATATTCGTTAACGATAGCATATGTTGGGCTCGAAACAACATCAGTTACACCTAGCGCAGTACAAAAAGTTTTGATAAAAGTGGTTTTTCCAGCGCCCATATCGCCTTCAAAAATGAAGACCTTCTGATCACCGGCAAAATCTGAAAGCTGTTGTGCAACAGCAGGTAATTCCGCTAAACTATTTACTTCGATATCCATTTAATAAAATAAAAGCAAAAATAATACATAATTGGGTTTTTTCGAGCTTTATTTATGTTCAATCGGCAAGTATGAATTTGTTAGAAACCCAACTGATAAATTGGTAAAAGTATTTAAGAACAGAGGGATTGTCATCTCGGCTAAATAGCCCATAGCAGAAATCTATCAATTACGGATACAACAGAATCCATTATTTTATGCATCCTGAAGTTGCAGGATAGCAATCTTAAACAGTCGCTAAAGGCAACCTTTGCGATGAGAGCCGTTGTAAATTATCCTTTAAATAAAGGCCGATAATCATTAAAGCCAATGCTATAAATAAACCAACAAACCATTTAATCATATCCGTTTTAGCATTCGCCAAATCTTCTTTATATGCCAAATGGGTTGTTTTACCGACTACTGTTTTACCAACTTTCGCCTAAATGTAGCTTGTCAACTGCTCTGCAGTGTCCTTGTCAAGCTTTCCGCTCAAAAGTGCATATAATTGAGTTATCGAAATATTCATGTTGTATAAAAATTAAGAATAATGCTTCATTTTCCAAAGAACAGGTGTAAGTCTATTAGAATAACAGTATTATGAAAGGCAAAAGTGATACAAAACTGCATTGCTTTTGCCTTCCGAATAAATTGATCGAAACAGATCCTCAAACAAGTTCAGGATGACGACTCACTGAAAATAACAATCGCTTGTCTCAAATCAATTATCTCAAGCCTCTGAAATTATCGCGGTGAATATGTTACTACCGGAATAATCATTTCCTCTAACGAAATCCCGCCGTGCTGGAAGGTTTCATTATAGTAGTTTACAAACTGATTATAGTTGTTCGGGTAAACGAAATAACTATCTTCCCTTGCAAAAATATAACTGCTGCTGATGTTGATTTTTGGCAACAAGGCATCGTGTGGATTTTTGATCAAAAACACCTCTTTTGCGTTAAAATTAAGGTTTCTGCCTTGTTTGTAACGCAAATTGGTATTTGTGCTCCTATCACCAATTACTTTAACCGGTTTTTTAACGCGGATGGTTCCATGGTCGGTGGTGATGATCACTTTAACCTGTTTCTGAGCAATTTTCTTCAATAAATCCCAGAGGGGTGAATGCTCAAACCACGATAAGGTTAGCGAACGGTAAGCGGCGTCATCATTGGCCAGCTCACGGATCATTTGCATATCCGTGCGCGCATGGCTCAACATATCCACAAAGTTGAACACAATGGCATTGAAATCATTCTGCAATAAATTGTTTGTCTGCTCAACAAGATCTTTACCCTGCTCAAAAGTCAGGATTTTATGATAACTGAATTTACAATCCTTTCTTAAGTTACGTTTAATATTGTCAGCCAGAAAAGCCTCTTCATGCATATTTTTTCCACCTTCATCATCATCGTTTTGCCAAAGTTGTGGGAAACGCTTTTCCATATCCAAAGGCATCATACCGGAGAAAATTGCATTACGGGCATATTGTGTTGCCGTTGGCAAAATACTGGTATACATATCTTCTTCGTCTATCCTGAAATATTCTGATATCAACGGATTGATGATTTTCCATTGATCGTATCTTAAATTATCAATCAGGATGAAAAATACCGGCGTATTATCATTGATAAGCGGAAAGGCTTTCTTCTTTAATAACTCGTTCGAAAGCAAGGGCGCTTTATCTTTGTTCTTAATCCAATCCAGGTAATTTTCCTCAATAAATTTCGTAAATTGGGTATTGGCCTCCTGCTTTTGCATGGTCAAAATTTCATGCATCTGCGGATCGTCCAGTTTTTCCAGTTCAAGCTCCCAAAAGACGATTTTTTTGTAAACATCAATCCACTCTTCATAGTTAAGCCTGTCGCCCAAAGTCATTCCCAAACGACGGAAATCCTGTTGATAAGCCATAGAGGTTTTCTCACTTACCAGACGTTTATTATCGATCAGTTTTTTGATGGTTAGCAAAACCTGCTTAGGGTTTACCGGTTTAATCAGATAATCATCAATTTTGCTGCCAATGGCATCTTCCATCAGGTTTTCTTCTTCACTCTTCGTAATCAGCACCACAGGAACGTCTGGGTTAAGGTTCTTGATGGCTGATAACGTTTCGATACCGCTCATGCCCGGCATATTCTCATCTAAAAAAACGAGGTCAAAATGGGCTTTACCAAATTCTTCAAGCGCGTCGTTACCATTGGTAAAAGTGGTTACGTGGTAACCTTTATCATTTAATAATAGTATATGAGGTTTTAACAGGTCAATTTCATCATCGGCCCATAATATTTTAGTTTCTTGCATGTTTTTGTAAAAATAGATCAGTATCGCCGTTTAATTACGGCAGGTAATTTAAACTATAAATAAAAATAGCAATTTTTGTACCGTATCTATCTATTTAACTATTTTTAACGATTGAACAAGAAGAAAATAATAAATGATCCGGTGTACGGTTTCATCAGTATCCCGTCCGAATTGGTTTACGATGTAATTTCCCACCCTTATTTCCAGCGTTTGCGCTACATTAAACAGCTTGGAATGACCCATTTGGTTTATCCAGGGGCTTTACATACGCGCTTCCACCATGCCCTGGGTGCCATGCATTTAATGAGTCTGGCCATCAATTTGTTAAAAAGCAAAGGACATACCATAACCGCCGGCGAAGAAGAAGCCGCCATTTTGGCCATTTTATTGCACGATATCGGTCACGGGCCTTTTTCTCATGCACTGGAGCATTCTTTGGTTACCGGAATCAGGCACGAAGATATCTCATCAAAACTCATGCAGGATCTGAATACTCATTTTGATGGCCGTTTAACCCATGCCATTGAGGTTTTCAACGGTACCTATCCTAAAAAATTTCTTCATCAATTGATTTCTGGCCAGTTAGATCTGGATAGAATGGATTATTTAAACCGCGATAGTTTCTTTACAGGCGTAAGTGAAGGTGTAATCAGTTTCGATCGGATCATTAAAATGTTCAATATTTACGATGATGACCTGGTGATTGAAGAAAAAGGCATTTATTCTATAGAGAAATTTTTAATTGCCCGCAGGTTGATGTATTGGCAGGTTTACCTGCACAAAACAGTCATATCGGGCGAGATGATCCTGGTAAAATTGTTGGAACGTGCTAAGGAACTATCAGCAGCCGGAGAAAACTTATTTGCTTCGCCATCTTTAAATTATTTCCTAAAAAACGATATCAACGAGGCCAATTTCTTTGCGCAGCACGAAAATCTTGAGCATTTTACCAACCTCGATGATCAGGATATTTATGCTGCCGTTAAGGTTTGGGCTAAACATGACGATAAAATTTTGTCTACATTATGTAAAATGCTCACTTCCAGGAATCTTTACAAAGTAGAAATGAGCAATGAAAGGGCTGATACCGACCGCGTAAACTTTTTACAGGATGCAGCAGTCAATTTATTGGAAATCAAACCTCAAGAGGCCCGGTACTTTGTTTTTACCGATTCTATACAAAACCGCGCATATAATGCAGGGGTTGGAAATATTAAGATTTTAATGAAAAATAACGATATTGTTGATATTGCAAAGGCTTCTGATTTATCTAATCTGGAGTCGCTACAGAAAACTGTAGAAAAATATATCCTCTGTTACCCGAGAGGGATTTAAGTTTTTTTAACAAAATATTTGACTTTTAGTGCCGTTTTAACTCTTATTATTGTGCGAATAATTCGCCTTTTAACCCATGCAGGTTTTTTTGTTCATATCAATTTAACATATACCTTTGTACGATGCAATTTACTGCCACGCAGATAAGTCAGTTTCTGAACGGTTCCATTGATGGAAACCCTGATGTAGCCGTTACCGAACTTTCTAAAATAGAAGACGGAAAGGAAGGCTCCTTGTCTTTTCTTTCGAACCCTAAGTACGAAAACTTTTTGTATTCTACTCAGGCTTCAGTTGTTATCGTATCAAAAGACTTTGCGCCTACACAGCCTTATACCAGCACGCTCATCCGTGTTGAAAATCCATATAGTGCGTTTACGATCTTATTGGATAAATATAACGAAGCCATTAATACCCAGGCCATACGATCTGGCATTGATCAACTGGCATTCGTTCATCCTACAGCAAAAATCGGGAATAATGTGTTTATTGATGCGTTTGCTTATGTTGCGGAGAATGTAGAGATTGCGGATGGCTGTAAAATAAATGCACAAACCTTTATTGGTGCAAATTCTAAAATTGGTAAAAACAGTATATTTTTTCCGGGTGTAAAAATCTATCACAATTCTATCATCGGTAGTAGAGTGGTTATCCACGCCAATACGGTTATCGGAAGTGATGGTTTTGGTTTTGCCCCGCAAAAAGACGGCACTTACAATAAAATTCCGCAGATTGGAAATGTCATCATCGAAGATGACGTAGAAATCGGCGCAAATACTACTGTAGATCGTGCAACAATGGGATCAACAATTGTAAAAAAAGGTGCTAAAATTGATAACCTGATCCAGATTGCGCATAACGTAGAAATTGGCGAGAATACGGTTTTAGCGGCACAGTCAGGTATCTCCGGAAGTACAAAAATTGGCCCTAACAGCGTTGTTGGTGGGCAGGTTGGTATAGCCGGGCACCTCACACTAGCTAAAGGGACACAGATTGGTGCACAGGCCGGAATAAATTTTAATATCACAGAAGAAAATAAACAATGGCATGGTAGCCCGGCGCAACCATTGCGCAACTGGATGCGTGCATCGGTCATTTTCAAACATCTTCCAGATGTAGAGAAACGAATAAATAAACTCGAAGAGGAGTTGAAAAAGCTTACCGCTGAACTGGAAAAGAATACATTACACAATGAACGTTAGACAAAAAACGATTAAACAAGAAATATCAGCATCTGGTGTTGGTTTGCACACTGGTGCTAATGTAACTTTAACATTTTGCCCCGCCCCCGAAAATCATGGCTTCAAATTTCAGCGTATTGATTTGGATGGCCACCCGATTATCGAGGCTGATGCAGATAATGTTACCGATACCTCACGAGGCACCACACTTACCCAAAATGGCGCCAGCGTAAGTACTGTAGAACACGTAATGGCATCGCTTGTTGGTATGGACCTTGATAACATACTCATTAAATTAGATGGTCCGGAAACACCAATTATGGACGGGAGTTCGATTCAGTTTATTGATTTATTGGAAGAAGTTGGAACAGTTGAGCAAAATGCGGATCGTGAGTATTTTACCATCCCACATAACATTACCTATACCGAAGAAGATAGAAAAGTAGAAATTGTGGCCATGCCGTTAGACGATTATCGTTTTACCTGCATGATCGATTACAACTCTCCTGTTTTGGGCAGCCAGCATGCAGGCATTAACACTATCGCAGAATTTAAGAAAGAAATTGCTTCCTGCCGTACTTTCTGTTTCCTACATGAACTGGAATACCAGCTATCGCACAATTTAATTAAAGGAGGCGATTTAAATAACGCCATTGTTATTGTAGATAAAGAAGTTACCAAAGATGAGTTAAGCCACCTGGCCAAATTATTTAACCGTAAGGATATCGATGTTGCCCCACAAGGGATTTTGAACAACATGGAGCTGCGTTATCAGAACGAACCTGCACGTCATAAACTTTTGGATATGATTGGCGATTTGGCCTTGGTTGGCATGCATTTAAAAGGCCATATTATGGCCGCCCGTCCGGGCCATGCAGCAAATGTTGCTTTTGCCAAAAAGATTAAAGCAGCCATTAAAAAAGAGAAAAACAAAAAAGTACAGAAAGTATACGATCCAAGCGCAAAACCACTGTTCGATGTCGTAAAAATAATGGAAATTTTGCCGCACCGCCAGCCATTTCTATTCGTTGATAAAATCCTGGAACTTTCCAAAAACCACGTGGTAGGCGTTAAAAACGTAACCATGAACGAGGAGTTTTTCAAAGGCCATTTTCCTGGTGCTCCGGTATTTCCTGGCGTATTACAGATAGAGGCCATGGCACAGGTAGGCGGCATACTTGTATTGTGCACGGTTCCGGATCCTGAAAATTACCTTACCTATTTCTTAAAGATAGATAACGTACGGTTTAGGGCACAGGTGCTTCCTGGCGATACGATTGTTTTCCGTTGCGACTTACTTGAACCCATCAGGAGAGGCATTGCCCAGATGAAAGGTGTGGGTATGGTTGGCGAGAAAATCGTTGTAGAAGCCGAAATGATGGCCCAAATTTCAAAAGTTAAACAAGCAGAACCCGCTCAATAATGATACAACCTTTAGCATATATACACCCTCAGGCAAAAATTGCCGAAAACGTGGTAATTGAACCTTTTGTAGTAATACATAAAGATGTTGTAATTGGAGAGGGAACCTGGATCGGATCGAATGTGACCATTATGGATGGCGCAAGGATCGGTAAAAACTGCCGGATCTTTCCTGGAGCGGTTATTTCTGGCGAGCCACAGGATTTAAAATTTGCAGGTGAAATTACCACCGCAGAAATTGGAGATAACACCACCATACGCGAATGTGTTACCATTAACCGTGGCACAAAAGATAAATGGAAAACCACTATCGGTAGCAATTGCTTAATCCAGGCTTATTCGCACATTGCGCACGATTGCGAGGTTGGAAATAACTGTATTTTTTCGAACAGTACCACCCTGGCAGGTCACATTACAATCGGAAATAACGTCGTTTTAGCCGGTTTGGTTGCCATACACCAATTCGTTAAAGTAGGTTCTTACGCCTTTGTAACCGGTGGTTCATTGGTACGTAAAGATGTTCCGCCATATGTTAAAGCGGCTCGCGAGCCCCTTTCTTATGCAGGCATCAACTCTGTAGGTTTGCGCAGAAGAGGTTTTACCAATGAGCAGATTGACGAAATCCAGGAAATTTACCGTGTTCTTTTTGTAAAACATAATAACGTAACAAAAGCTTTGGATATGATCGAAGCTGAATTTAAACCTACCGAAATCCGTGATGAAATTGTTGATTTTATCCGCAATTCTAACCGTGGGGTTATGAAGGGTTTTGGCATGGGCAGTTAAGCCTAAAGCAGAAAGATCAAAGCTTAAAGCAAAATAAATATTCATGAGTGAGTTAACGCTAATCAGAACAGATTCAGACCATACCGACTTTAGACAATTGGTTGCTTTGCTGGATCAGGATTTAGCCGTTAGAGATGGCGACGATCATGCTTTTTATGCGCAGTTTAACAAAGTTGACGCGATTAAAGAAGTGATTGTTGCCTACCAAAATGATGTACCCGTTGGTTGTGGCGCCATTAAACCTTTCTCGGCAACCGAAGCAGAAGTAAAAAGAATGTATGTTCATCCAGATTACAGGAAACGGGGAATAGCTGCTAAAATTGTAACCGAACTGGAAAACTGGGCAACCGAAATAGGTTTTTCTGCCACAGTGCTCGAAACAGGCAAAAAACAACCCGAAGCCATAGCGCTTTATCAAAAAATCGGTTATCAGATTACGCCAAATTATGGTCAATACATTGGCGTTGACAATAGCGTTTGCATGATTAAACCACTGCGCGCCCACCACCAAACGCCAAACGCTTAAGCCAAATGAAGATCTCTTTACAGAAAGTTGGCAGAAGGTTTAATAAGGAATGGATTTTCAGGGATTTAAGCACCGAATTTTCATCCGGCAACAGCTACGCCATATTAGGACCGAATGGATCAGGTAAATCAACCTTACTTAGTGTTTTAAACGGCAGCCTATCCCCTTCTGAGGGCAAAATTACCTTTTCTGATACAGCGGAGATCCCCGTCGAAAATATTTACAGGTACATTAGCCTTGCTGCGCCTTACCTCGAACTGGTTGAAACTTTTACGCTAAAAGAAATCATCGATTTTCATTTTAAGTTTAAAAATTTTGCTTCTGGCCTGAATGCCAAAAAGCTGATCAGTATTCTGGGATTAGAAAAAGCAGCAAATAAACAAATCAAATATTTTTCGTCTGGAATGAAGCAAAGAACCAAACTGGCTTTGGCATGTTGCACCGATACACCCATTTTATTTTTAGACGAGCCAACGAGCAATTTAGACGTTCAGGGAATAGGTTGGTACCGCGAGCTCATTCAGAATTTTGGAAAAGAGCGGTTGACCATAATTGGCTCAAATCAGGTACAAGAATATGATTTTTGCACAAATCAGTTACAACTATCAGACTATAAGTAAGTTAACTTCGAATTAACCACTTATAAGCTAGTCTGTTTTGTCATACATTTGTATTATAAATAATTTTTTAAAAAAATATTTTGCAGTTAAAAAATTATATCTACCTTTGCACCACCAAAAAGAGAAACAATTATTTAATTTATCTCTCTAAGTAAAAGATCATATTTTTCCATTTTTGGAATCAAAAATATAGCCCGTAAAAGGCAAAGAGTTTTTCATAGTTTAGTTTGAGGTTTAGGTTGATTATGCCTTTGGAGTGGTTCCCAAAGGCATTTCTTTTATACTTAGGTTTCTACGCTTTGCCTCAACATCTTATTCACTCGGCAACCCTCCCGTTATCCTGCAGTTCTTCAGTTTTACGCCTGTAACGTAAAAAGATCGAAAGAAAAGTTCCGCTTCCTTACGCAAATAATGACGGTTTTGCTTTTCAAATCTGTATCCATTTTTTAACTTTGATCTTTAATCCACGACAAAAACAATATTCACGATCATAAAATGGCAAAGGCATCAGAGGTAAAAAGCGGAAATGTACTTCGTTTTAACGGAGAGCTGGTAAGTGTAGAAGAGTACATCCACCGTACTCCGGGAAATTTAAGGGCTTTTTATCAGGCCCGCATGCGCAATGTAAAAACCGGAAAAATTGTAGAATACCGTTTCCGGACAGATGAAGAGGTGACCATTTGCCGGGTAGAAACCAACGATTATCAATACCTGTACGAGGATGGCGACTACCTGGTGGTAATGGACAATAATACTTACGAGCAGTACAATATTCCAAAATTGCTTTTCGGCAGTTCTATTAAATTTTTAAAAGAAGGCATGAATGTTACCATTGCTTTTGAAAGTGATGAGCCAATTGTTGCTCAGCTACCTAATAGTGTAGAATTGGAGATTACCTATTCTGAACCCGCTGTAAAAGGCGATACCTCTACCAGTGCACAAAAATACGCCACGGTAGAGACCGGTGCAGAAATCAGGGTACCCTTATTTATCAATCAGGGAGACAAGGTAAAAATTGACACTAAAACAGGCGAATATATGGAGCGGGTAAAATAGCATGATCAAGGTTTAAATTTTCTTAAACCCTAAGCCTTATGCCTTAAACCTTTATAGGTTTTTATCAAAATAATTTTACCTTTGCCGTCACGAAAAACTGAAATATAAATCCAATTCAGGATCATACAATATGGCTAAAGCATCAGAAATTAAAACAGGTAACATTCTTCGTGTAAACAACGAACTGGTTACTGTTGACGAATGGAATCACCGTACGCCAGGAAAAGGCGGAGCATTTTATACAGGTAAATTCCGCAATATTAAAACAGGCAGAATTGTAGAAGCCCGTATGAATACAGACGAGGCTGTTGAAATTTGCCGTGTAGAAACCAACGATTACCAATACCTTTATGAAGACGGTAATTACCTGGTAGTAATGGACAACAACACTTACGAGCAGTTTAACGTTGAAAAAACCTTATTTGGTTCGGCCATTAAATTCTTAAAAGAAGGCATGAACATCATCGTTTCTATGGAAAGCGATGAAGCCATTATGGCACAATTACCAAACTTTGCAGAATTTGAAATTACTTACTCAGAACCGGCTGTAAAAGGTGATACTTCTACAAATGCCCTAAAAGCAGCAACATTGGAAAATGGTGTTGAAGTTAAAGTTCCTATGTTTGTAAATCAAGGCGATAAAATTAAAATTGATACCCGTACAGGCGATTACGTTGAGCGTGTAAAATAATTTAATCAGCACATATAGAAGCCTCTGAAGTTAATGCTCCAGAGGCTTTTTTTGTTAAAGAACGCTAAGTTTCTTGAGACCTAAGCGGCATGTAAAATATTTATCTTTGTATTATGCTGAAAACTCAAATCAGAAAGCAATCGTTAAAGGATCGATTATTACTATCCGATGCTGCATACCATGAGCTAAACAAAGCGTTATTGGAACAGTTTAAAACGCTGGATTTTAGCGGAATTAAAACGATCCATATCTTTTTACCCATCAGAGAAAAAAAAGAGCCCGATACTTTCCCGTTGATCGAATGGCTCAACCAAACCCTTCCCGACATTAAAATTATTGTACCAAAGGCTGATTTTGAAACCGCTTTGATGACGAATCATGAATATATAGGAATAGGTGATTTAAAGAAAAATATGTACAACATCCTGGAGCCACAGACAGGAAAACTGCATGAAGGCCCTATCAATCTTATCATTGTTCCGCTGCTAGCTTTCGACATGCAGGGTTACCGTGTCGGTTATGGCAAAGGCTTCTACGATCGTTTTCTTAAAGGTTTAAATGCTCAGAAAATAGGCTTATCTTTATCCCCTGCAATCGAAAAAATCGATGATGTAAATGAACACGATATTAAACTCGATTTTTGCATTACACCAACAGAAATTATACAATTTTAAGCTTACCGGCATGCCACAGGAAATCGTTATCAAAACCGAAAAACAGTACGAAGACAATATGATTGCCATATTTGAACTTCAGGAAAAAGAAGATTTAACGGCAGAAGACCTGAAACAGATCGAGTTGATGCTAAAGGCAGGAGAAAAATACGAAGCGGAGCATTTGTAGTAGGTGTTTTTCAGTCCCTATCGTGACCAGAAAGAACCTGAAACAAATTCAGGGTAAAGACCTCGGGATTAATTTGCTTTTATAAAATCGCTCACCAGGTAAGCAATCAGTTTAGCCGTTAACCTATTCACCCTTCCATCCAGCATACGCACAGCCCCTTCGCAAATGTGGAGGTAAGCGAATTTCTTAGCGCGGGATAAAATTAGTTTTCTGATATCATTAACCGCAAATCCGGATGGGGTTTCGGCACTGGAAAGGGTATGCTCAATACAATCCAGATCTATTTCCAAACCTGTTGTTGATGCTAAATCATTAAATAAACCATTGTGACCCTTTCCGGTTAAAATATCCTCAAAAAATACAGCCTTTAATTTAGGATTGTTATCGATCTGGCTTAACATAGCCTCGTTATTATAATTTTGATGCAGGCCATACATCAGATAATGACCGAGATAATTGTCGTTTAAAGCATAAGAAAAACCATTTCCGCTATGCCGGCCTTCCATTTCCCTCAAATCGGCATGTGCATCAATATTCAACACGTCAATTGCAGTTTTATTTGCCAAATAAGTTCCTTTGATGATGGGATAGGCATTATTATGCCCGCCACCAATTACGATCGGAATTTTGCCCGCAGCTATGATTTTTTCAATTATCGGATAAACGAGATCATCAATTTCAGCCACTTTATCCCGCAGTCCTTTTATGGAAGAATCAATAGGCTCGTCAATCTCGAAATGGCCCAAAACCAAAACCTCCTCACCATTTAAAAACCGGTTACTTTGAATATTTAAAAAGGCTGTTAATGCTGGTCGCCATACCGATGCTGCTCCGGCAATCCCGGCATTTGCCCTTATACCAATATCTTCAGGAATGCCCAGCAATACAAATTTTGCACTTGCATTTTGCAATTCTTCCCATGAAGTAAAAACAGCTACTTTTTCACCTAGTTTGATTTCGCCATTGCGATGAATAACCAAACGATTGATGTCTTGCCGTGCATATATTTTAAGGTTATCCATTATAAATTTCGCCATTTATGATTACTTGGTCTACCTGGCTTTCGCCAAAACTGTACGGCAAATAAGCAATTGAAGGCATCGGTTTCGTGATCAATAAATTTGCTTTTTTTCCAACGGCAATGCTTCCGTAATCTTTGCTCAACTGCATTGCTGCAGCACCGTTCAGCGTTGCCGCATTAATGGCCTGCTCCGGAAAAATCTTCATCTTAATGCACGCTAATGAAACTACAAAATTCATATTTCCGGAAGGTGTTGAGCCCGGGTTATAATCCGTAGCCAAAGCCACTGGCAAATAAGCTTTAATGAAGCTTCTGGCATCAGCAAACGGAATCCCTAAATAAAACGAGCAAGAAGGCAGCAACGTTACAATGGTATCGGCTTTTCTTAATGTGGCAATGGTTTCTTCATTGCTTTCTTCTAAATGATCGACTGAAATGGCACCGTTTTCAACGGCAACCGCTATTGCTCCCGAAACGGAGAGTTGGTTGGCATGTATTTTCGGCTTCAATCCATATTTTGATCCGGCTTTTAATATCTGATCGGTTTCTTCGACAGAAAAGAATCCCTTTTCACAAAAAACATCGATATAATCGGCTAGTTTTTCTGCTGCTATTAGCGGCAGCATTTCATTAATAATTAAATCAATGTAGCCCTGATGGTTATCTTTAAATTCGGCCGGAAATGCGTGTGCCGCCAAAAAGGTTGCTTTTATCGGAATAGGAAATTCATCTTTCAGCCTGCGGATTACGCGTAACATCTTAATTTCACTTTCAGTAGTCAATCCATAACCACTTTTAATCTCAACAGCTCCTGTGCCCTGTAGAATCATTTGTTTTAACCTAAGTGCAGCACTTTCAAACAACTCATCTGCTGTTGCTTGTTGAAGTTTACGCGCAGAATTTAAAATCCCACCACCCGCCGCAGCAATTTCTTCATAGGTTTTTCCCTGTATTTTCATGGCAAATTCTTCCTCGCGTGAGGCTGCAAAAACAATATGCGTGTGGCTGTCACACCAGGAGGGGAAAACGTAGCGACCTTCTGCATTGTAAGATGTAAAATGGGAAATGGAAGATGGGAAATGCTTCATCTCACCAAAATCTTTAATCAAGCCGTTTTCTATCAAAAGCCAGGCATTTTCAAGAACAGGTAAATCACTTAGTTCGTGACCACGAAGCACTAGTTTATTTTTAGGGTGAATGCCTGCAAGGCCTTTTATGTTGGTGATTAGCATTTGTTGGCTGGTTAATTATTGCAACTCTATAAATTGGGTAATCGAAAATTGTTTTCAGTTAAAAGATTTAAACAATTAACCTAACCTAAAAATTATTCCATTTCCAAAAGCACCGGACAATGATCAGAATGTATGGCATCCGGTAAAATCCTAACATTTTTCAAGCGGCTTTCCATCGGTCTGGTTGCTAAATGATAATCGATCCGCCAACCCAGATTCTTGCCTCTCGATCCTGCACGGTAACTCCACCAGGTGTAGTGATGTGGATCTTTATTAAAATGACGGAAAGTATCAATGAAACCATTATCCAAAAATAACTGCATCCACTCCCGTTCTTCCGGCAAAAAACCAGATGAATTGGCATTTGATTTTGGGTTATGAATGTCGATGGCGGTATGGCAGATGTTATAATCACCACTTACAATCAAATTTGGAATTTCCTTGCGCAATTCTCCGATGTAGCCATCAAAAAACCGCATAAAGTCATATTTCTTCACCTGCCGATCATCTCCGCTTGAGCCTGATGGCATATAAAGACTCATTAAAGAAAAATCATCAAAATCGGCCCTTAAAATACGTCCTTCCTTATCTATCCATTCTTCACCACAGCCAAATGCTACATGGTTAGGTTTGATTTTAGATAGAATGGCTACGCCACTATATCCTTTTTTCTCTGCCGGGAACCAATAATGGTGATAACCCAGTTGCTCAATCAATGCAATAATTTCAGGGATTTGTGAAGGCAATGCCTTTACTTCCTGCAAACAGACCATATCAGCATTGGTGGCTTGTAACCAGCCAAAAAAGTTTTTAGTACTTGCCGCCCTAATTCCGTTTACGTTATAGGAAATAATTTTCATCAGTTAAATTCAGTTTTCAATGGTGATGAAGCAATCATGATTTTTTATCATTGAGTGATAGTAAATCATGATAGTTTCATTCAGTAAATTTCAATTGTTGTGGGTGGTAAATTTAGAAATTAATTGAATAAATGCTTAGTAATCCAATCAATGATATTCTTGAAGGACCGTCATCTCGACTGAAACGCAGTGGAATGGAGAGATCTATCTTAAGCTAGATTTAGCTTCGCTGAGCCTTCGGGTTCTCGACTTCGCTATGCGCTCCGCTCTAAATGACAAATTTCTGCAACTCAAGATGATATCCATCTACGAGCCCATAACCCTCTTATCTTTTAGTGTAGTCTGCAACAACTGTTTCTCCAATTTTCTCGCTTCCCTCTTTTTAAAAACAGTTACTTCCATTTTCACGTCTTGCTTTGGCCGGTCATTTTTATTGGTTGGTAACCCGGCAATTTTATCCACCATATCCAAACCCATCACAATTTCACCGTAAACAGTATAATTCCGATCCAAATGTGGCGTACCACCTATCGTTTTATATACTTGCCGCTGCCATTCCGGAATTTTGAATTTCAGCCGTTTTTCTTCTAAATTGTCCAATTGCTGATCCGTAAAAACTTTCCCCTGCACCAGGTAAAACTGACTACCACTTGATGCTTTTGCCGGATTAACGCCATCACCTTCCCTGGCCGCACCCAAAACGCCTTTTTTGTGAAACAGGCTGTCATTAAACTCTGCCGGAATGGTATATTTGGGTCCGCCTTCGCCCAAAAGAGAGTCTGGCTTTGCATTTTTAGAATCCGGATCACCCCCCTGAATCATAAAATTATTAATTACCCTGTGAAACAAAACCCCGTTATAATATCCAGATTTGACCAGTTTCAAAAAGTTATCACGATGCAAAGGAGTTTCATTATAAAGCTTGATGATGCATTCTCCAAATTCAGTTTTAATCCTCACATATTGATTTTTGGGCTTTGCTGCAAAGCCTGACAATACAGAAAAAGTACAGAGGAATAATAATATTTTCTTCATCTAATTGGTGTTTAAGGCTAAATTAAAGTAAAAAAAGAAATTCAGTAAATAATTACTGGTATTATTCAATATTTTTTGCCTTACCTTTGTATTGATGAAGTTAAAACAAAAAATAGCACTTTCTTTGGCTGTATTCTATGCAGTTAGTGTTATGGGTTTGGCTTTAAGTCTCCATTTCTGTGGGGGCAAACTTGAGAATGTTAAACTGTTTAGTAATGAGGTTTCCTGTAAGTTCTGTAAGGATATCCCTGCTGAAAAGAAAGATGACAATTGTTGTAAAAACACCAAGGTAACGGTTAAGGTCAAAGATAGTCACCAGGCGGAGGGGCAGGTAAAAATGCCAAAGCTATTTTCTATCCAGCTTTTTCTTCATCCACCAGTTCTAGCATCTTTAAGAGATATTACCCCGAAATTTTTTAGTAAAATTTCAAATAAAGCGCCGCCATTATCTTCGCGGATTGCCTTGCATATTTTCAATTGTATTTTTAGGAATTAGGATTTTTTCACTTTTCCGTCATCCTGGACTTGTTTCAGGATCTGTCTTGCCGTAAGCTTCAGGTTTTAAAAGAAAATCAGGACGGAATGACACTAGTTTTAATTTTATTCTAATTCAAAAAATCATGAAAGCAATAAAAATATTCAGCATCATTATGCTATTTTTCGCCGTTAATGTTTCGGCACAACAAATCTCTACAGCCGATTTACAGGTAACCGGCTTAACCTGTTCCATGTGTTCAAATGCAACACAAAAATCTTTAGAAACCCTCGGCTTTATCAGCAGCGTTAAACCTGACTTAAATAAAAACATATTTGTTTTAACCTTTAAAAAAGAAGCCAATGTTAATCTCGACCTGGTTCGCAAAAAAGTTCAGGATGCAGGCTTTTCAGTAGGTGGCTTAACTGCAAATTTCAATTTTAATGATGTTAAGGTAGATGACAAAGGTCAGGCTGTAGTTAATGGCAATGTATACCGTTTTGTAAATGTAAAAGGTAAAACACTTAGTGGTACCATTAAGGCCAGTGTGGTAGATAAAGATTTTATATCTGGTTCTGCATTTAAAAAACAGGCCGCAACCACCAATTCTGATGCTTATGCCAGCGGAACAGGTGTTGTTAACGGCAAAAAAACCCGTATCTATCACTTAGTTCTTTCTTAAGATGCCACGGATATTCGTATTGGCGCTGATGATGATCGGCGTTTATACCTGTGTTTCGGCACAAGAACTATATGTATTTACAGAGCCTGCCAGTAATATGCCAACCAAATCGATTGGCATAAGAATTACGAATGAGGGTATGTTTAATAATCCGGGTTTTGTGAGCAGGACCATTCCGGAAGTAATGTTTGGTTTTAGTAAAAACCTGATGATGCATGCGCAGGGTTTTATGTCTGATATGGATGGCAAATACCGTTTAGAAGGTGGAAGTTTATATGCAAAATACCGGTTTCTATCAGTAGATGAAGCACAAAGCCACTTCAGGGCATCAGCTTTCGGGCGGGTAAGCACCAGCAGGAGACCAACATATACCAGAGACATTAATCTTGAGGGCGACAATAGCGGCATACAGGGCGGATTGATTTTCACCCAGTTGCTACACAAACTGGCATTATCATCAACATTGGGTTATGCACATGCTTTCGAAAATAGCAACAGGCAAATTGCGGGAATGCCGCAGCCAAAGAATATGTTGTCTTATAGCTTATCGTCGGGTTATTTGGTGCTACCCGTGGTTTACAAAGATTACAAACAGCCTAACTTTAATGTCTATTTAGAATTATTGGGCAAAACCGATCCAGGTAGCGGCCAATCTTATTTAGACATTGCCCCTGCTGTACAAATGATTTTAAACAGTACCACCCGTATCGATTTCGGCTATCGTTTTCAGGCTATTGGAAACATGGATAACCGATACACCAAAAACATGTACCTGCTTCGTGCAGAATTCAATTTCTTTAACGTTTTAAAATAAAAAAGATGAAAAAAATATTAGGATTAGTTGCCATCATGACGATCGCGACCACAGCATTCACTTATGCACAAACCAAAACAGACGTAGCATTAAACCAGGTATTAACGGCTTATTATGACGTAAAAAACGCATTAGCTACTGATAAAAAAGACCTGGCTATCGAAAAAGTGAAAGTTTTATCGGCAAAGGTAAATGCAGTAAATCACAAAGATCTGCCTACGGAGCAGCATAAAATATTTATGGAACAAGCTGCGATTATCAAAAGTAAATCTGCTCAGCTTGCGGGTTCGAACGACATTAAAACACAAAGAAAAGCTTTTGAAGGGATTTCTTATGCAATGATTAAAACATTGAAAGTCCTGAAATTTAACAGCCAAACCGTTTATGTTCAACACTGCCCAATGGCAAAAGCGAGCTGGTTAAATGAAAAAGAAAACATCGAGAATCCATATTACGGAAGCATGATGTTTGATTGTGGCGACGTCTCTGAAACCATAAAATCGAAATAATGCACCTGCATATCAAAAATATGGTATGCGACCGTTGTAAAATGGTGGTTAAGGCCGAGCTGGAAAAGCTTGGCTTTAAACCGCTATTGGTTGAACTGGGAGCGGTATCTTTAGCCGAAAGTATTTCAGCAACTGATAAGATCAAAATCTCGCAGAAACTGAGCCATTTTGGTTTCGAACTGTTGGAGGATAAAAAAAACCAAATTGCAGAACAGATTAAAACTGCTATCATTAATCTGGTTCATTATACCAAAGAACCTTTAAAAATTAATCTTTCCGCTTACCTCAGTGAGCAGTTAAAACAGGAGTATACGAACCTAAGCAGCATTTTTTCCGAGATTGAAAACCAAACGATAGAAAAGTATTTTATCGCTCAAAAAATAGAAAAAGCAAAAGAAATGCTCACTTATGGAGAGCTTACGCTGAGCGAAATTGCCTATAGGCTAAATTACAGCAGTGTAGCGCACCTATCCGCACAGTTTAAAAAAGTAACCGGAATTACGCCATCAGCTTATAAATCCGGGTCAACGGACAGCAGAAAAACGCTGGATGAGGTGTGAGAATGTAAAATGAGGATGCCCTAAAGTTTATGGTCAATGGTTAGATACATCATGGTTGATGGCCAATCGTCTATGGACTAAAAAACCATCAGCCATTTATCAATTAACCGATTAAACATTTAACCGATTAGCCTATCCCGCTAAACAATTTCTTATCATACGTCAAGACCGATTGGCTGATAATCAACTAATTTTGCATTTAAATAAAATCACTAAATATGAAAAAATTATTTTTATTTCTGATCGCTACCTCAATTAGTGTGGCATCATTCGCACAAACCAGCTGGAAAATAGATCCGATGCACTCATTTGTTAACTTTTCGGTTAAACATATGGGTATTTCTTTTGTTGATGGCTCATTCAAAAAATTCGATGGTACAGTTACCGCTGCTAAACCGGATTTAACTGACGCTAAAATCAATTTTACAGTTGATGTAAATAGCATTACTACTGGTGTGGATATGAGAGATGGGCACTTAAAAACGGATGATTTTTTTAACGCTGAGAAATTCCCGACAATGAAATTCGAAAGCACTTCTTTCAAAAAATTAAGTGGTAACAATTATGAATTAAGTGGTAAATTAACCATCCGCGATGTAACCAAAGATGTAAAATTTGCTGTGGTTTATGGTGGTACTGCCAAAGATCAACAAGGTAATACCAAAGCTGGTTTTGGTGCCACAACAACGATTAACCGTTTAGACTATAACATTAAATATGATCCAACTGGTGCAGGTGTTGCAAAAGACGTTGCGATTAAATTAAACCTGGAGTTTGTTCAGGGAAAATAATTCATAAATCGTCATTCCGGGCTTGTCCCGGAATCTTTTGAAAAGATCCTGAAACAAGATCGGGATGACGGTTACCAAATTAAAATCCATGTCTGCGCTATCCCAATTCAGAAACTTTACTCAACGCTTGCCGCTAACGGATTTAATGCCAACGCTTTTTATTGGCCACGGCTCACCCATGAACGGCATCGAAAGTAATCAGTTCAGTGAGAGCTGGGCAGATCTGGCCAAACATATCCCTGTTCCAAAAGCCGTTTTAGTTGTATCTGCACATTGGTATACCCATGGTACTTTTGTAACGGCCATGGACTTGCCAGGTACCATACACGATTTTGGTGGTTTTCCGCAGGCACTTTTCGATGTGCAATATCCTGCTCCAGGTGATCCAAAACTGGCTGCAGAACTACCTGGTTTGATTCACTCAACATCGGTTGGCTTAGACCACGATTGGGGCTTGGATCATGGCACCTGGACCGTAGTCAGGCATATGTATCCAAACGCCGATATTCCCGTTTTGCAGTTGAGTATCGATTATACCAAATCGCCAGCGCAACACTATGAAATTGCAAAAGAAATTTATGCACTCCGCAAAAAAGGGGTGCTGGTTATCGGCAGTGGCAATATGGTGCACAACCTGCGAATGTTAAGCTGGGAAATGATTAACGGAGGCGGTTACGATTGGGCCATTGAAATGAACGATAAATTCAAAAATCTAATTGCAAACGGCGATCATCAACCTTTAATCAATTACCGTAACCTTGGTAGCGATGCGATGTTGGCTATCCCCACCCCGGAACATTATTTACCACTTGTTTATACCCTTGGCATGAAAAACGATAAAGAAGAGGTTTCGTTCTTTAATGATAAAGCTGTTGGCGGTTCCTTAACCATGACATCGGTTTTGGTGGGGTAATGGGATTTGAATGAAGTGCGAAGCAAAAATGCGTCATCTCGACCGTAACACAGTGGAGCGGAGAGATCTATCTCAAGAAAGATTTCCCGACTACGTTACACCCGATAACTAACTATCGGGTCCGCTCGAAAGGACGACTTCCAGTGGAACAACATAAACTAAAATTCTATAAAACTTTATGATTATTCTGTAACGCTTATTGTTCTCTGAAGCGGTAAATTTGTATAAAGAATTCAATCATGACACATACCTATCAACTCACAGGCATGACCTGTAGCGGTTGCGAAAATAAAGTAAAAAGTAATCTGCTTGTTTTACCAGAGGTAACCGCTGTAGAAGTTTCCAAAGAGACCAATTCTGCTACCATTAGCATGGAAAAACATATTGGCCTGGATACCCTGCAACAAGCTTTGGGTGGTAGCGAAAGCAAATATCAGATTTCGGCAACCCATCATAGCGAAACGCTGGAAGAAGCAAAGTCATGGGCAGAAACCTACAAACCCATTTTATTGATTTTTGGATACGTAACTGCCATATCGTTAGTGGTTTCCTGGCAGGACAATACCATCAATTTTATGGTATTTATGCGCATTTTTATGGCGGGTTTTTTCCTTACCTTTTCTTTCTTTAAAATGCTCAACTTGAAGGCCTTTGCCGAAAGTTATGCCATGTACGATATCGTGGCAAAAAAATTCAGCGCATGGGGTTACATTTATGCTTTTATCGAATTAGGTTTAGGCGTATCCTTTGCACTAAACCTGTCGCCAGTAATGGTGAATTGGGTCACCCTCATCGTAATGACCATCAGCATCCTGGGGGTTTTAGAAAGTGTTTTGAACAAAAAGAAAATTCAATGTGCTTGTTTGGGGGCAGTTTTCAACCTACCCATGAGTACCGTAACCATTGTGGAAGATGCGATTATGATTGCCATGAGTGCAGCCATGTTGATTTTGATGTAGTTAGATTTTAACTTTTCTTAGGCAGTCGTCATGCTGAACTTGTTTCAGCATCTTTCCTGCGAGATAGACCCTGAAATAAATCCGATAGGTATCGGATCAGGGTGACGAAAACAAAATAAGAATCGAGATTTAAAGTTGTTGCCTTTTATACCTAAATTCCGATTTTCGGCTTTTCCCATTAAGCTCGCCTTCAATCCAGGCGAGCATTTCGTTTTTACCCAGATTTTGGTAAACTATTCTTTGGGGAAAATCGTGTGCCACATTTTCGAAAATATAGATCTGACCCTTTGTGGAAATAAGTTTAAAACAGACTTCTTTACCATCATTCTGATCAGCAACAGTTGAACAATATAAAACCTCTTTCCCTATTTTTCTGATCTGTAATGTTTCGGTAAGAACGCTATCTCCTTTTGCATTGAAACGATAACTCTTGCCTTTCAGGATTTTATCGGCAGTTTGGCTCCATTGTTCCACAATTTTACCCTTTGGCGTTTGCATTTCCCATGAGCCTAACACAAAAGAAAAAGTTTTTGAGGGATCTTTTTGCGCTTTAACATTGCTGCAAAAACCAACAAAAAATAAAATCAAGGCGTATAAATAGATTCTTTTCATTTTGTTATCGTATTGGTAATATGTGCTAAGTGGTGTTTTCCATGCCATGCGTACATGCCCAGCATATTGGCTAAAGTAAGTTCTTTATTCTGGGCCGGATGAATGTATCTTCGTTGGTAATCTTCAATTTTTAATGTTTTTAGAAAAGCAACCCAACGCTGATGTAATCCCGTTAACAAGTCAATCGATAATTTAATATCACCATTTTTGGCTTCTTCTGTTTCCGCCCAGCGCTCTTCAAAATACGGTCTGATTGTCGGAATGTCTTCAGTAATGGCTTGTTTAAAACGGATATAGGCATTGATATGGCTGTCCGGAAGGTGATGAACAACCTGTCTCAATGTCCAGCCTCCGGGGCGATAGGTTTGATTCAGCTCCTCATCTGTTAAATTTTCTGTATTCTTTTTAATTTGGCTTGGTAATGCTTCTATTTCAGAAATCCATATGTTAACCTGCTGTTGATCGAAAATCGCTGGCATAGAAAATTGACCGATTGGGTATTTAAGCTGTTCTAAATCCATAAAACCAAAATATGGAGAATTATCGGTTTTTTTAACCGCAAAGATCAAAAAAGGACGACATAAAATACGCAAAAGCTGGGCGGCATATAAAAAATAGAATCTGCGTAGATCTTCTGGATATAAAAATCTACATCCTTTTCGTGCGAAAAAGTTTTAAAGCCAAAAATACCGTGGCAGCTTCAATTACCACTTTACCAATCGTGGTACCTCCTGTGAAAAAATATGGTCAAACGGGAGTTTTAGCAATCCGGCAGAAACAGCTGCATCACCCTCAAAACAGGCTATTTCTTCGGGGTCAAAAGAGGATGCAATTAACTTATTGATTACGCCAGCCGTTGCTTCACTCAATTCTGACGGCTTCAACATTACGTAGTTTCCTGCGGCTATTGCTGAAACCAATGGACTCATCATCAATTGCAAAGGATAATTCCAGGCGCAGTAATCAGGCAAACGCCTTTGGGTTCATAATAGATTTTATTCTTTGCAAAAGATTACTCATGGTTTTACCTACAGGTTTTGGCCTCATCCATCCTTTCAGTTTTTTGATGGCAAAATCGATTTCAGTATAGATAAAATACAATTCAGTTACTGCACTTTCGAAACGGTTTTTACGTAGATCCTTCTCCAAAGCGGCAAATATTTCCGCTTCAAAATTTTCCAAACGTCACTTAAGTAATTTTAGCTTCCCGATACGGGTTTTAAAATCTGTTTTGCGTACGTCGAATTTATGTTTTTGCTGTAAATCGAAAACCGATTTTTGCTGTTGTTGATAATCAACTAATCTCAATTGTCCTTACACCAATCGGTTTTCCTTAAATTACGCGTTAAAATTTAGTTAAAACGCAGCCTTCTCATTAAAAATTCATTCATTTAAAGCATATTGCAGCAAATTCAATAATAAAGATGAAAAGACTGTTTTTTGTTTTCGCATTCATCATTCCCTTGGTTATCCATGCCCAAACCATAAAGACAGATGTACTGGTTATCGGTAACGGCGATGGCGCTTATGCCGCGTCTTTTCAGGCTTTTAAATCGGGTGTTAAAACCATCCTGCTTACCCAGAAAGAACAGTTGGATTTAAATAAAATTGCTGAAATTAAACAGGCACTAATGCCTTTTTACCAAAGTTTTTTAAAGCGGGAAACGGAAAATGCAAAAAGCCTGGAAACCCCAAAACCCAAACCGGATAAAAAAAACCGGACGAAAGTAACTGTGGTAGATAGCACCTTACTGTTAAACGTCATCAACAATACGCCTTATACAGAAATTAAACGATCTGGAAATGGTTGGGAAGCTAAACTGACCAAAGATAAAAGCATCAAAGCCAAAGTGCTTGTACTGGCCGATAACCCTGAAAAATTACTAGCGGAATTAAAAACCGCTGCGTTAAATCCTGCGTCTTCAAGTCCATTAAACTATAACGAAAATACTTACCGGACAACGGTATCCAAAATTTCTTCGGGAGCCCGTTTTTTATCCCTGTACAACTTATTGATCCCAGATCAGGAAAATTTGCTTTATATCGCTAAAGATCAATTTGAAATTGGACTAGCTGCCGGGGCAACCGCAGCTTATGCTGCATTTTTTGACACTAAAACCAGCCTGTCGAACTTAAAGCGGATTCAGGGTGAACTACTTGGCTACAAACATGCACTTATGCCTTTTGATGATGTAAAAGAGATAGATTCTAACTGGTTAGCCATCCAAAAGATTGGTGTTACAGGCGTCCTTAAAGCTGAAATAAAGCAAAACAAAGCCTATTTTAATCCTGAAAAGGTGGTGACTTATGACGAGATCAAGCAACCATTCAAAGATTACTACTATAAAGCGCAGATCTGGTTTGACGATCATCAGCTGACCCCCATCAACTTAGAAAACACCATTGCTATGCTTTGTTATGTTGGCAATAAATCAGTTGAGGCAACCAAAACCGAATTGCAAAAAAAGTGGAGTAAAAATTATAGGTTTTCATCGCAATACGATCTTAAAAAAATATTGAGCAGACGGGAATTTGCAGTAATCATAAACGACTATTTAAAGCCTTTTGATGTAATCAATGTAGATAAAACCGGTAGGGTAATCCGTTAATAAATAAACATTTATGTAGTTGTAAATTCAAATTTATCAGTGATCATCCTTTTTATCCGGGTTTAACTCACAGCTTGGTAAGGATGTAACATTTCCATTTCCTTCTAAAACTTGCATGCTCATTCCCTAAATTGCATCCAAACCTAAAATTCATGAAGAAATATTTACTTTTCCTTTTGCTTTGCACAGGGGAATATACTTTTGCGCAACAACTAGCGCCCTTAACAGTCGAAAAAATTATGCGTGACCCGAAATGGATGGGTACTTCGCCAACCAATTTTCGCTGGACCGCAGACAGCAAAACCCTTTACTTTAACTGGAACCCTGAAAATAAAACCAAGGAAGAATTGTTCAAAATTTCGGCAACTTCCTCCAGGCCGGTTAAAGCAGCGGAAAAGGAAGATGAAAAGTTATTGAGTTTAAATTACACCTACAATGCCGATCGTTCACTTGGCCTGGTAGAAAAAAGTGGTGATATTTATTTACAGAACTTCAAAACGAATAAGGAAACGCGCTTAACCAGCACGCAGGAAAGGGAAAGCACTCCGGTTTTTTTAACTAACGGTAATGTTGTTTATCAATTAGGTGATAATCTTTTTATGGTTGATTTAAAATCAGCAGAAACCAAACAGCTCACTAATTTTGTTAAGGGTAAAAAAGGTGGACGAGCAGAAAGCAAACCAGCTACAGAACAGGATAAATGGCTAAAAGCACAACAAACAGAACTTTTCGATATTATTAAAAAGCGGAATGCCGAAGCCAGAAACGGTTCCCGTGGCGGAAGAGGCCAATTTGGAAATACCGCTTCAGATACAAAACCGTTAAAAGAACTTTATACTGAAGATAAGTTTTTAAACAACGTGATCATTAGCCCGGATGGACATTTTATTACTTACAAATTAACTATACCTGCACAAAACAGCCACAACACAATTGTTCCCAATTATGTTACCTCTTCGGGCTATACTGAAGATATTCCGGGTAGAACAAAAGTTGGAGAAAATGAAAATGTTTCGCAGGGTTTTATTTATGATACGCAACGGGATACGGTTTATGCCATCCAAACGTCAACCATCACCGGCATAAAAGACTTACCTGATTATCTGAAAGATTATCCAAAGGAACTGGATTCCTTAAAGAAGAAAAATGCCGACCGACCTGTAAATTTCTTTGGCCCGTTGTGGAACGACAATGGAAGTACGGCAATTGTGGTGGCAACCTCAACTGATAATAAAGACCGCTGGATTTTAAAACTGGATGCCCTGACTGGTCGGTTTTCCTTAATCGATCGTCAACGCGACGAAGCCTGGATTGGCGGGCCGGGCATCAGTGGTTTTTACCAGGGCAATACCGGATGGATAGATCATAACCGTTTTTATTTTCAAAGCGAAGCAACAGGATATTCGCACCTTTACATAGTAAATGTTAGTACCGGCGATAAAAAACAGCTTACTTCTGGTAAATGGGAAGTACAATCTGTACAATTATCAAAAGATAGAAATACATTTTATATCAAAGCGAATAAAGAGCATCCTGGTATCACCAATTTTTTCAAAATCAATGTTAATGGAGGCGAACTTGTTCAGATTACCACCATGAAGGGTTTAAATGAAATTACCCTTTCCCCTGACGAGAAATACCTCGCCATTAATTATTCCTTTATGGATAAGCCCGGAGAATTATACCTACAGCCCAATAAAGTTGGTGCCAAAGCCGTAAAAATTACCCAATCTACATCTGCCGAATTCAATTCCTACAAATGGCGTCAACCAGATATGGTTTCTTTTAAAAACCGTTATGGTGCTGATGTGTATGCAAGGGTTTATCAATCAGAAAATCCACACCCTAACCACCCTGCGGTAGTTTTTGTTCACGGCGCAGGTTATTTACAGAATGTACACTTTGGGTGGAGTACGTACTTCCGTGAGTTTATGTTCAATAATTTACTGGCTGATAATGGCTACACCGTAATCGATATCGATTACACCGGAAGTTCGGGTTATGGTCGCGATCACCGTACAGGTATTTACCGCCATATGGGTGGCAAAGATTTGACCGATCAGGCAGACGGTGTTAAATTTCTGGTAGAGAAATACGGTGTTAATCCGAAGCACGTGGGTTTATATGGCGGCTCCTATGGCGGTTTTATCACGCTGATGGCCATGTTCAACCAACCGGATGTTTTTGCAAGTGGCGCCGCTTTACGTTCGGTTACGGATTGGGCACATTATAACCATGGCTATACATCGAATATTTTAAACGAACCTTTTAACGACCCAATTGCCTATAAAAGAAGCTCTCCGATTTACTTCGCCGATAAATTAAAAGGCAATTTGTTAATGGCACACGGAATGGTGGATGTGAATGTGCATTTTCAGGATATTGTACGGCTAACACAACGTTTTATCGAATTAGGTAAAAATAACTGGGAGCTTGCCGTTTATCCGGTAGAAGATCATGGTTTTATAGAGCCAAGTAGCTGGACAGATGAGTATAAAAGGATATTTAAATTATATGAAAATACGTTGAAGAGATAGTTTTTAATAAGACACCGTCATCGAGCGCAGTGGAGTGGAGAGATCTTCTTGGGGAAGATTTCTCGACGGCGTTGCTCTCCGCCCGCTATGAGACCAATATCTAAATAGAACTCTGCTATACTTAACAAAAACGATATAGATGAAATCTATATCGTTATCAATAATTACAATTAACTATTGGTAAATCGGGGTTGATTGAGTCCGCTTTTAGCCCTACCTTTGTGCCAACAAAATTAAAGACAAAAAATTATGGCAATAGTAGGTAAAAAATTCCCAAGTGTTAGTATTGATGCAATGTCAGACATGGGTGATGACTTGAAAATCAACGTATTTGAAGAGGCTGTAAATAAAAATAGCAAAGTGTTATTATTCTGGTATCCAAAAGATTTCACTTTTGTTTGTCCTACAGAACTACACGCTTTCCAAGCTGCTTTACCTGAATTTGAACAAAGAAATACAATTGTAATCGGTGCATCTTGCGATACCAATGAAGTTCACTTCGCCTGGTTAAATACGCCAAAAGATAATGGCGGTATTGAAGGTGTTACTTATCCGATCTTAGCAGATACGCACAGACAATTATCGGGTATCTTAGATATTTTAGACCAGGAAGTTAACTATGATGAAGAAGGAAATGAATCTTTTTCAGGTTCTAACGTAACTTTCAGAGCAACTTACTTGATCGATGAAACCGGTAAAGTTTTCCACGAAAGTGTTAACGATATGCCACTAGGTAGAAATGTTAAAGAATACTTACGTTTAATTGACGCTTATGCACACGTTCAGAAACATGGCGAAGTTTGTCCTGCAAACTGGGAAGAAGGAAAAGAAGCAATGAACGCAAACAGAACAGGCGTAGCTGAATATTTAGCTGCTAACTAATTAAATAAACGTTATGTTTTTAGAACTGACAGAAGATAACCTTCAGGAGTATCTTGCCGATCACTCAAAGGTAATGGTTCAGTACGCTGCATCCTGGTGCGGTAACTGCAGGATCATGAAACCTAAGTTTAAAAAATTGGCTTCAGAAAATGAAGATGTAGCTTTCCTGATTGTTGATGCCGAAAAACTTCCAAACTCACGCAAATTTGCAAATGTTGACAATTTACCAACCTTTGCAGCTTTTGAAGGTGGCAATTTGGTAGATCAGGTGCAAACCAACAAAGCAGAAGGCTTGATTGAACTATTTAATAAGATAAAGTAATGAAGATTCCGGTTATAAGACAGTTATTTCAAAACACCACTCCGGCACAACTGGAGACTACTTTAGAGGTTTTAGAGGCTTTCTGCGAATTTAGAGGCGTTAGCGAGCACGAAGTTGACGTGGCAGGTGAAATGATTACCAACATCTGTGGGGCACTGGAAGTACACCAGATGGTAAGTGAGGGTGCTGCCGAAAAAGATGCATTAAATGCTTTCGGCCAAAAAGTGATGGGTTCGATTGATCGATAACCGTTTGAAGCTTTAATCCCGCTTTTTCGAAATATAGAATTCCCTGTAGATGAAAATCTGCAGGGAATTTTTTGTTTATAAACCATGCCTTTCGACTACCCGTCATGCTGATCCGATAGCCATCGGATTTATTTGAGCATCTTTTATGTAATTAAGATATAGTGCCTATTAATACCGCTGAATCATTTTTTTTGGAAAGCAAGGTTCGGTTTTCTATCGGCACCTGCAGCCCTGCTTTACCTGCTGCCGATAGAAACAATCTGCATTCGTTCAATCAGGTTTAGTTAGCAGAGCCTTGTCATTCTGAACGCAGTAAAGAATCCATAAAAGAAAACCCTTCGTTTCCCGGCGGCGTTACGCCCGAATCCACTCACAAGGATTATAAATCCTTTACGCTTAAATAGGGATATCAAACCCCGACTAACGAAAAAAGGTCTGTGCACGGGCACAGACCTTGAATAGATTATATTAAACCTTCGCTAACGCTCGTTTCTAACGAGCGTTGAATAGTTTATCGTTTACAAACGATAGAATCGTATTGCTATTCATGCGCTCATTTGGAAACGAGCGCAAACGTTTTTCGAGATTATGCCAAATTCCTCCCTGCGTTTACAATTCCAAATACAGTTCTTACCGCGAGTTTTTCTAAAGCCTGCTGGTCTTTTTCGCTTTGATCGTGCTGCAGCTTCTCTAAAGCGAAATGCTGGATCAATACCAAGGGCAAAATAATTTTTTCGCGTGTAGCAATCGATTTTTTATCTACAGGATAATTGGCCATCAAAGTTGGCTGTCCAGATAGTTTTAAGAGCATCTCTTTGGTCAATTTAAACTCTTCATGTAATTGCGTCCAAAAAGTGCCAAACTCTTTGTCGTTGGCTAAATGGGCAGTAATAACAAAGTCTGATTTGCTCATGCTCATCATACAGTTATCTACAATCGTTTTCAGGTAATCAGAATCCTGATAAACCTTAAGTACTTTATCCCAGTTCCCAGCCTTTTCCTGATTTTTCAAAGCCGTTCCCATGCCATAGAAACCTGGAACATTTTGTTTCAGCATACTCCAGGCTGTTACAAAACTAATTGCCCTTAAATCCTCGAGTTTCATTTCGCCGCCGCCGTTTCTTTTTACCGGACGACTGCTGATATTGGCCTGAGACAACAGTTTTAAAGGAGATAATTTTTCTAAATAACTTACAAATAAAGGGTGCTCACGCAAATCCACAAAAGCTTTGTAACTATCCTCGGCCATTTCATCCAGCAGGGTTTTATTCTCAGGATCTAAAAGAATGTTGTGTTTTTCCTTTAGTCCGGAGGTTAATCCCGCGTTAATTAATTGTTCAATATTAAATTCAGCACTTTCTACAGAGCCATATTGCGAACTGATGGTTTGCCCCTGAACAGTTAACTGCATGTTTTTATTGGCAATTTCCTTGCCCATTGAGGCATAAAAACGGTGTGTCTTACCTCCGCCACGCGCAGGAGGTCCGCCACGGCCATCAAAAAAGGATAGCTGAATATTATGATTCGCCGCAACAGCCGACAAGGATGTTTTACCATTAAAAATAGACCAGTTCGCCATCAAGTAACCACCATCTTTGGTACTATCGGAATAACCCAACATGATGTGCTGTTTATTTCCGCGTTTAGCCAAATGTGCTTTGTAAAACGGATTGCTATACAAAGTTTCCATAATCGCCGCAGCACCTTTTAAGTCATTTACCGTTTCAAAAAGGGGCACAAAATCAATAGTTAAAGACTCCTTGCTCCAACCGTTCCAAAGGAAAAGCTCAATCAACTGAAGGATATCGCTCGCCTGCTGGCAATTGCTGATAATAAAACGGTGACAGGCTTTTTCGCCATTGCGTTTTTGAATCCCTTTAATTTCTTTAATTACCTCAATGGTATCTTCAATCAGCGCGTCAGGCGCACTTGAATAATTAATAGTGGCTTCTTTAAAAGAAATCAGGCTTAGTTTTTCAGCTTCTGATAATTTATCATAATCAGCAGGATACAATGAGGAAATCGGCTTATTGGCACGGCAGTAAGCATGTACCGTTCTAAGCACCCGGCTGTCCTGACGAATATCTAACGATGCGAAGTAATTGCCGTACAAGTCTATTTTGCGGATCAGATTGTTAACGAGATCAACAAACAGACCTTCGTGTTCTGCCAATAAGGTTTCTTTAATTTTATTCAGGTTATCCCTTAATTCATCAGAAATATCGTGCAGCTCACAGGTTTGATCAAAAGCATTCTGATAAAGTACATCATGCAGTTTGGCAATATTTTCTTCAACCCCCCTAAAAGTAATGCGGCGTTTAATTACTCTGAAATCGCGGTAATAACAGCGAAATAATATTTGTCGCAACATCTTGGAAACTTCCAAAGTAGTATCAGCGTGGATATTTGGATTTCCATCCCTGTCTCCTCCTGGCCAGAAGCCCAGTTCTAAGATTTTCTTGGTTTCCAGGTTATATTCATCCAGGTTCTGGTCTATTTCTTGCTGGATGTTTGCTGCAGCAAAATAAAAAGTATTTTCTAAAAACCAGGCTAAATTCAGGGCCTCATCAACCGGCGTTGGCGATTTTTTGTTGAAAAACGGCGTTTTACCCAATTGCTGTAACAGCGAGTTCATCGAGGTAAGATCGTTATCTCTTATAGCCTTGGTTAAATCCGTAATAATGGCTAACACACTTCCTGGATAGAACTGTGTTGGGTGTGCGGTTAAAACCAAACGGAGTGAAAGTTCATCGATCAGTTTCTCAATTTTTGATAACATCGGTTTGTTATCGGCATTTTTATTTAAAATAAAGGCCAAAGTACTCTGCTCGTCTGTAGTATTTAACTTCGTAAAAGAGGCATCTTCTACAGCATCAAAAAGCACCACCTGGCGTTCGATATATTGAATGAAACGAAAAAGCAGGTCGATAATATCTTTACGTTCGGTATAACTGGTATACTTGGCGAAAAACTCTTCGATAATTTGTGCAGGTTTTTCTCCGTTGGCAATACCTTCTTCACAGCTCTTAAAAAACAATGGAAGCAATGTTCCGGTATCTTTAATTTTGTAAAACGGTAAAGTGAGAAATAAACTGTTAAACAGTTCAAATTTTGAGATTACCTCATTATTAAAAATTGATTCACGTTGCGTAGTTAAACGAAGTTTCGGCATAGGTTATGCAATAGTTTTGTGTACTGTAATACTACAAAAAATGCATAAGCTATTAAAATTCTAAGGCTTACAATTTGGAAAATTGTAGAATAAATTTTATTTTTAGAATCTTATTTGGCCACGATGTGGTTAACTAAGAACATTTGCAATGTTTAAGGGCATTGCATTGATTGTTAATTTTTTGGGTTAAAACAGCCGATGTAATAAAATACACCGGCTGTTTTGTTTTTTACCATTATTTATGGCATTTCTTTGCAAATTTTAGTGCACATCTGCAGGAATGTTTGCATTTTTCTTAAACTTTTGAAGATACAGTAGCGGGATAGAAAACAACATAATCAGCCCGGCAACCCAATAAGCGTCGTCATAAGTCAGTAGCATGGTTTGCCGCGATACAATCCCTTCCATCGCCTTTGCTGCCATAATTTTCGCGTCGAACAAGGTCTGGCCTTTAGCCATAAAGCCTTTAATCAAAGTATTAAAACGATCAACAAATGGCTGGTTATAATCGTTAAGATTAGTTAACAGGTTGCTTCTGTGAAAACCTGACCGGATGTGGATCAGGGTGGTTAAAGCCGCGATACCAAACGAACCGCCCAACTGGCGCATCATGTTATTTAAACCCGATCCCTGACCAATTTCCGGTCCTTTTAAATCCTGGATAGCCAGCGTGGTTAACGGTACAAACAATAAGGCCATACCTATTCCCCTGATGACCAATGGCAAAAAGAAATCGCCTGTACCCGATTGAAGTGTTGATTTGCTCAACATCCAACAGAAAACAAAGAATGCCAGCATACCAAAAGTAGCCATAAACTGTGCAGGTACACCTTTTTTAAGCATAATACCGATAAAAGGCATCATGATGATGGTGCACAACCCGCCCGGAAATAACAACTCTCCTGTTTGCAGAGCCGAAAAGCCCAATAAATTCTGACAGAACACCGGAAAGATAAATACAGAGCCATATAAACCAAATCCTAAAATAAAGGAAGTGAACATACCTACAGCAAAACTTCTGTGCCGCATAATTTTAAAGTTTACGATCGGGTGGTCGGTACTCATCTCCCTCCAGATGAAAAGCAATAAGCCAAATACCGAGGCCGCAGCCAAAGCTGTAATATAAGGTGTAGCGAACCAGTCTTCGCTCTCTCCTTTTTCGAGCAATGTTTGTAAACTACCTACTGCAACAGCCAATAAGGCGATACCCCACCAGTCGACAGGTTGACCCTGCCCTTCTTTCGGGGTGGCCCGCACAAAGGAATAGGTACAGTAGGCCGCGAGTATTCCGACGGGAATATTTACATAAAAAATCCAGGGCCATGAACTCACATCCAAAATATATCCACCTATGGTTGGTCCAACAGTTGGTCCAACTACCGCACCCAAACCAAATAAAGCTGTTGCGATACCCACATCTTCACGTGGCCAGGTTTCGATCAGAATAGCTTGTGCTGTTGATATTAAACCACCACCGGCCAATCCCTGAATAATCCTGAATAAAATAAGCTCGTTTAATGAAGTGGCGTTTCCGCATAAAAAGGAAACTAGTGTAAAAACAATAATAGAGGTGAGAAAATAATTTTTCCTGCCAAACCGGTTACCTAACCAGCCCGACATTGGCAATACAATAACGTTTGCTACCGCATAGCCGGTGGAAAGCCAGGCCACATCCTCCAGGGTTGCGCCCAGGTTTCCCTGTATCTGTGGAATTGCCACGTTTACGATAGTCGTATCAATCAGCTCCAATAAAGAAGCTGTGATTACCGTAAACGTAATAATCCACTTTTTTAAACCTACTTCGGCCATTTTTAATATTATTTAGTAGATACTGAAGCTTTAACGCTCATTCCTGGACGTAACTTAGCCAACAGTTCTTTTGATGGATGGATTTTGATTTTTACCGGAACACGTTGTACAACTTTAACGAAGTTACCGGTAGCATTATCTGGCGGCAATAAAGATCCTTTTGCACCGGTTATCGGTGAAAAGTTATACACTTCGCCTTCAATTTTTTGATCAGGATAAGCATCAACTTCGATCTCTACTTTAGAACCCACTTTAATTTTCTCCAATTGGGTTTCTTTAAAGTTTGCTGTTACATAAATACTTCCGTCGTTTACGATAGAGAATAACGATTGGCCTGCCTGAACCAATTGTCCTTTTTGTACATTCTTTTTAGAAACAATACCTGTTGCCGGGGCTTTGATATCGGTATAAGATAACTGAAGCTTGGCAAAATCAATATCACTCTGGCGCTGGTTAATTACATTGCTGCTCACCGCCAGCTGCGATTGTGTAGTACCCACTTGTTTAACCGCTGCATTATATTGGTCAACTGCGGCCTGGTAAGCTGCTTGGGCTGATTCTTTGGCCGCTTTTGCCTGGTCGAATGCCTGTTGGGTAATCGATCCGTCTTTAATCAGGTTGGCATAACGATCATAATCTTTTTGCGCCAGGTTTAACTTAACCTTTGCCGCTGTTACGTTTGCCTTTGCAGTGCTGGTATTGGCTGCAGTTGCAGCAATTTGAGATTGCGCTACACCTACACCTGCAGTGGCGCCTTTTTGGCCTGATTGTGCCTGTTCTAATTTTACTTTGTAATCGTTATCATCAAGTTTAACCAAAACCTGGCCCTCGGTTACATGTGTATTTTCTTCAAAATTAATATCCTTTACATAACCACCAACACGGGCAACAACAGGGCTAATATCACCATCAATCTGTGCATCGTCTGTATCTACGTGTTTGCTATAATAATTCCATTCTATAATCCCGAAGATTACACCTATTACTAGTAAAACACCTAAAATGATGGGTACTACTATGTTCTTTTTTTTCTTTTCAGTTGTCATTGCTGTATTTATTGCGTTATTTTTCCTGTTGATTTTAATAAGGTATAGTAAGCCAAACCTGCGTCTGCCTTCGCTATCTCTAAGTTTATTTTTGCCTGGTATAATAAAGTTTCTGCATCAATGCGGTCGGTAACCGAAGCCACATTGTTTTTATATTTAGATGCCAGTAATTTATCGTTTTCAGTAGCCTGTGCAATTGAAGTTTCCAAAACCTGGATTTTGTTCATCGCTACCTGGTAATTTTGAAAGTTTTTATTGATGTCGGTTTTTACCTGATCAGATAAAATATCTTTCTGAATAGTGATTTCACTTTGCTGAATTTTGGCCTGGTTTACTTTGTTTTTATTGGTCCAAAGGTTTCCGAAATTCCATGATACCGTTGCGCCTATTGTAACCGGCATTAGGTATTGGTTTGCCGGCGGAATAAAATTCCCGCTAGGGTTAATGTAATATAAATTGGCCCCTACTCCAACGGTAGGTAAAGTATTTGCCTTAATGGTTTTGATGTTAAAATCGGCAACCTTGTTTTGTACATCAAGCTGCTTTAATTCCTGGCGGTTAGCCATTGCCAAGCCAATATACTCGTTTAACGAACCTGAGGTTTTTATGCCTGCAGTAGGATCAACAATTTTAACTTCTGTATCTTCAGGCAAACCCAAAAGAATATCCAAATTGTAGTTGATCACTTTACGGTTGCTCTCAATATCCATTTGGGTTAGCGTAACATTTGCCTGCTGCAATTGAAAACGCAATACATCATTTTTGGTTACAATACCCTGTTCGAAGAAACGTTGCGCCTGTTTAATTTGTGCGGCAATCGATTCTAAATTCTGATCAACCACTTTTCTGCTTTGTAAAACCTTATATAAAGAATAGTAGGTATTGATAACCGCATAGGTGATTTCTTCTTTGCTCTTATCCGCATCCAACCGCGCAACATCTGCCAATAACCTGGTCGATTCTTTCGCGTATTTCAATTTACCACCGCCATAAACCAGTTCCTGCACTGCTGCAGTACCTACAAAGGCATCTGCTCTTTTAGGCAGACGTAAAGATGATTCGCTACCCGGTAATGTAAAAGTTGTGGTTGGTATTTCGGCATGATTGTATATAAAGCTTGCATTTGCCGTTGGCAAAGCATTATCTTTAATTACCTCCAGTTGTGCTGCTGCCTGGTCGATCTTGTTTTGGGAAAGTTTTAAGTTTTTACTATTGGCTATGCCAAGTTCTATTGCCTGGTTAATATTTAATTCTTTGGCGCCCTGTGCAAACAAAGCAGCCGGAATTAATGATGTCGCAAGCATTAATTTTATTGAGCTGGGTATCATTTTTTTGTTGTTAAATAAACTGTAGTTAGATCTTGCAAATGAGCGATTGCCCGCTCCTTAATCATTTTTTTATCTTTTGGGTTATTCAGGTCAAAGTTGGAGCATGATATCACCTTTTGAGGCGCAATAACAATATTGGTTATTGTACCCATAATGGTAGCGATAACCATCCGTACATCTATTTTATTGAAAGTGCCATCTTCAATACCACCGGTAATAATCCGGTCAATAAGCTGCATGTTTTGACTCATGGCATCCTTAATTTTATCGTACATTGCCGGTCTCTGGGTTAAAGAAAGCTCCCGGTGCATCATTTTATGAAATGCCGTATTATTCAATATCCTGTTTACATAACCCTCTATAACCCGGTGCAATTTTTCTAATGCCGAAATCTTATCTTCATTGATGATTTTTAACTGAGAAGCAAAACCAGCAATACGCTCGTTCATGATTTCTACAAAAACCCCCTCTTTAGAACCGAAATAATAATTTATCATCGCCATATTCGCTCCAGATTCCTTCGCAATCTGCCGGGTAGAAGTACCTTCATAACCCGTTTCGCAAAACAACTTTTCAGCTGCTTCGAGAATGGCCTGTCTTTTATCTACTTTTTCTGTTTTCATTTCTTTTTGACAGTACAAAATTAATCAAACGATTGATTAACTTCCAAATGCATTCATGTATCTTTTACATTATTTTGATAAAACTTCTGTTTTTAAATTATAATCAAACCAGCTAACGAAATAAGCTCTTTCACGAGATGAGCTCTTCGTAACCCTGGCAGGCTGCACGAGATCGTCATTCCCAACTCGATTGGGAATCGTAATGCAAGTGCTTTAAGATTCCCGCCTGCGCGGGAATGACGGCCGTGTTAATGGATTCTGTCATAAATCCGATAGCTACCAGATTAGGGTAAGAGCCGTCAGAAGAGAGATATTGATTACAGATGTGCTGGAATTGATAATTAATTAAAATTTGGACATATTGACAAATTAAAATTTAAAATAAATATTAACTTTGCCTCCAAATAACAAAAAACATGAGTGTACAAGAGAACAGCAGCAACAATTTCAACTGGTTATATTATGCTTTAGGTTTATTCTTCGGAGTGCTAACCGGAGCTATTATTACGCAAAACTATATTTTTGCCTTGTTAGGTGGTGTTTTAGGTTTGTTAACAGCAGGCTTATTTTTAAATGCAATCGTAAAAGGAAGAAAATACTAGTTATTAGCCTTTTATTCGAAACCACTCCTTTTAAGGATTCAAAATAATTCGCAGCGAATGAGACTGTTATGATTTTAAGACAAATTAAAATCGTAATCGCTCGTCGCGACTGAAAACAAAAACCTACAAATGAAAAATATCTTCGTTGTTGTTTTCGCTCTTTTTTGCTTTAGTGCTAAGGCACAACAAAGTGTTTCTACCGAGGTAAAATTTCCTGCTGCAGACCCAAGTCCCGCAGATATTGTTTATTTTCCGCTTAATGCCCCAAAGGTAAAGGCCGGAGACCCCACAAAACCGGTTATAAAAATTGTATACTCGCGTCCGCAGAAAAAAGGACGTGATATTTTTGGTGTTTTAGAGCAATATGGCAAAGTTTGGCGTTTTGGAGCCAACGAAAGTACAGAAATTCATTTCTTCAAAAAAGTAAACATCGGAGGCAAAAAAATTAAAGCAGGTACCTATAGCCTGTTCACCATTCCAAACAAA
>Ga0182008_10000060_pt1 | contig 95038 bp, 87 predicted proteins | sample Sormic07211129_1_FD_120482 | JGI IMG/M metagenome (GOLD analysis project Ga0182008, IMG submission 120482) | Rhizosphere microbial communities from Sorghum bicolor, Mead, Nebraska, USA - 072115-129_1 metaG | ecosystem: Host-associated > Plants > Roots > Rhizosphere | place: USA: Nebraska...
AAGATCATAGGAATCAGGAATTAGTGATTAGCATTATTGAAAAGTGTGGTATGCCAACATTAAAGGAGGTGGGTCAAAGACAAATGGATGCAATCTGGTTGGGACTACAACATAGTAATGAAGAAATCAGAAAAAAGTATTTTCCACAAATAGAGAGAGCGGTAAAAAATGGAGACTTATCTAAAGGACAATACGCATTGATGAAAGATAGGATGTTGATGGACGAAGGAAAACCCCAAATATATGGTTCACAAATAAAAAATGGTAAATTGTATACATTAGAAAATCCTGAAACTGTGAACGAAAGAAGAAAAGAAATGGAAATGGAACCAATAGAGGATTATTTAAAGTATTTTAATATTCAGTTCAATCCGAATTAAAATACTACACCAAAAGCGGGGCATAAGCACTTCTATGAAGCATTTGAGCAAGGTTCAACTATAGTTCTTCGATTGAATTTTTGTGCTAAAAATCCCCGCCTTCGGCAACCCCCGAAACGTTACCCTTAATTTTATGAAAATAAGTGCACAGAATAACGACTTGACTTTTGAAAAAAAGAATTCAGGAGAATTCTATTCTAAAATTTCCTTTTTACGATATGAGCTATTCTTTTCGTTTAAAGAATCTATTTTTACATCTCAAAAGGAGGAAATTGATTGGAAACTGATTGCCTCATTTGTGGAACATGTTTTAAAAAATATAGAATCGATTAATTCTAGAGGCGGAAAAATTATTGAAGAGCTAAAAAAAATAGTCCATGTCGATGATTCTTTTTACAAAAAAGAAAAGGGAAACTTTGTTGCAGATGCTATTGAATTGATGGATTTTCAAAAAACAATTGATTATGATAAAAGTAATAATAAGCTCATTCAATATCGTTTTAAATATGATGTAAGTTTCTTTTTTGAAAATGAAGATGACTATTCACTAGCTGAATATAATTACATTGTAAAATTTAGTAATCATCATTCTCTAACAATAATTGGAGTTTGTAATGATATATGGAGCCTGTATAAATAACTTATTTGTTGAGTGATCAAAACTATTGGTAACAATGTTTCGGCGCAATAGCTGGTTTTTCTTTGTTAGATAAAAAGTACTAACTAGAATTTTTGATATCTTTAGAGCTTTAACCTTAAATAGCCGCTACTGCCCCAAGTCGCGGAACATTAATACACTCATCACAAATGAAATACATATTAATCTTTCTTGGAATTTCTACATTTTGTTTCTCGCAAAAAATAAGTTTTATTTACGAAACAAAATACAAACTGAATTTAGAAAATCCTGATGATGTTTATTCTAAGAAGATAATTTTGGATTTAAAAAATAATATTTCAATTTTTAGAGATTCACTAGACAAAAAAAATGATTCAATAAAGTTGAATAATGGAAACGGAAGGTATAACATGGGTGTTGAAAACAAATTTTATGTCAAAAAGAATCTTGCTCAAAAAAGAATTGAAAAAGTAATAACTTATCTGGGAACAGATTATCTTCTTCCAGTTGAGGAAATAGTAAATTGGAAAATAACTTCCGAACAGAAAATGATTGGAAAATATAAATCTCAAAAAGCAGAAACAAATTATGGAGGGAGAAACTGGATTGCTTGGTTTACTACAGAATTACCTTTTGCAGATGGTCCATATATTTTCAGTGGTTTACCCGGATTGATTGTTTCTATTCAAGATTCAAACAATGACTATTCATTTAATTTGATAGAAGTCAAGAAAGGCGGGAATATTTTTGACGCACGAAAAAAAACAGTAAAAATTGATTGGAAAAAATATGAAACACTTGCAAAATCATATTTTAATGACCCATTTAATATAAATTCAAAAGGGTGGAAAACAGCTACATTTACCGATCCGAAAGGTAATACAGTGGATATTTCTGTAAAAAATAAAGAAATACAGAATAGTATTTTGCTAAAAAATAATCCTATTGAGTTAAATCATAAAATAAACTATTAACAAAAATTCTGCTAGCATTGTATTGTCAAATGCGGGGTTTAGTGATTCAGAAAAAAAATATCAATACAATATTTTAGTAATATTCTTGATAAACTTGTTGTTGAAACTCACAAGTCTGCAGCACGGGTTTTCAAAATTACAGGCGAAGAGCAAAATTAGGATTTTAGGCTAGATCTAATTTCATATAAAAAACCCAACAACCAAAAATTTCCAAGAATACACTTCCATGCACGCATCAACTTCTTCGGATTAAGCTCCAATGATTCAGTTTAAACAATCAAAGACTTCGTTAGGCTGTTCAAGTTGTAAGAATAGAGAATAAACCATTACGAAGGGACAACCAACCATTTCGAAGAGGCGTTCAACCACTTCGAAGAGCCAATCAACCACTTCGAAGAGGCGTTCAATCACTCCGAAGAGGCAATCAAGTACAATCTACTACATTTCAACACTTTACAGCCTTCTCCTATAATTAATACAATTATTTTTTTGGTGTTTTTTAAGACTAAATCAGTTTTTAAAACAAAAAAAAAGGATTTCAAAAATTTGAAATCCTTTTCACTTATATTTTTTTTAATCTTACAATCCGATTACAGGCATTGAAAGCATTAAGATATTTTCGTTTTCTTCAAGTCCGTCAAGCGGCTCGATGATTCCCGGTCTGTTTGGCTGAGACATTTTCATTGTAATATCGTCTGCTCCTAAAATACCCAACATTTCTGTTAAGAATTTTGAACTGAAACCAATATTGATATCTTCACCGTTATAATCACAAGGAATCTGCATATCTGCTTTGTTCGCATATTCTGTATCTTCTGCGTGAAGGTGAAGAATATTTGCAGACAATTTGAATCTCACCTGATTGGTTGATTTATTAGACATGATCGACGCTCTTTTAATCGCACCCAATAAAAGGTTTCTGTTGATCGTCAAAACATTCGGGTTTTCTTTAGGAATTACCGCTGTATAGTTAGGATATTTTCCATCGATTAGTCTACAGATCCAGATATGTTTACCAAAAGTAAATTTGGCCATATTCTCGTTGAAGTCGATTGTAATATCTTCGTTTGAGCTTGCTAAAATATTTTTGAAAATATTCAAAGGTTTTTTAGGCATGATAAATTCCATTGGCTCGGCATTCATCAAATCTGTTCTTTTGTACACCACCAATCTGTGAGAATCTGTAGAAACAAAATTAGTTTCGTTTTCTCCAAACTGGAACAAAACTCCTGTCATTACCGGACGAAGAGAATCGTTACTTGTTGCAAAAAGGGTGTTGGTTAACGCTTCAGACAAAACTCCTGCAGGCATTGTGATACTTTGGGAAGCATCAAATTCCGGAATTTCAGGATAATCGTCTGCATTATCTAATGCCACAGCAAAATTATCTTTTTCATCTAAAATTTCAAGCAAACTTCCTGTACCTTCAGCGTTATCTTTTACCGCTAAAGTAAGAGGCTGCTCGCCATACGTTTTAATAAAATCTTGAAAAATCTTAGCTGGAACCGCAAATCTACCAGAATCATCAGACTTCACTTCCAAAGAAGTAATAAGCGTTGTTTCGCCATCAGATGCAGTAATGGTAACGTTGTTTTCGTTTAGTTCAAAAAGATAGTTTTCTAAAATCGGTCTCGACTGAGAACTTGATATTACGCCACTTACAGTTTGCAAAGCCTTCTGCAGTTCACCACTTGAAATAATAAATTTCATAGATTTAAAAATAAGTTTCCACAAATATAACAAATAGAAAACAGATAGAAAAGAATAATCCTGAGAGTTATTAACAACCATCAAAATAAATTTATCTTTGTGAAAAATCAAAAGCTATGCGCAAACCTCCGATTCATAGAAGTTTTCTGAATGCTTTTCGAGGTATTTTTTTCATGTTTAGATCTGAAAGAAATTTTCAGCTGGAAGTAATTGCTTTACTGATCAACATTTTTTTGATTTTTTATCTGAAACTTTCAACAATAGATACTGTTTTAGTTTTAATAGTTTCCTTTGGAGTTTTATCGGCTGAGATTTTCAACACTGCAATCGAGAAAATCTGTGATATCATTCAACCTGAATTTGATAAAAGAATTGGTTTTATTAAAGATATTTCTGCGGGAGCCGTTACTTTAATGGCTGTTGCTTCGGTTATTGTTGGAATTTTGGTGTATTGGAAATATATTTTTTAATTAGTAATAAATTAAAATATACTTCTGAAGATGATGCAAAATATTATTTAATATGTTTTTTAATTTCAATTTCTATTTGATCTAATTCTCCTAATTTTCTTGCAACTATTTTTCCATTTACGTCTACTAAAATCTGTAGCGGATAACCTGCAGCATTTAATTTCTTTGGAAATTCGTCGTTTGTATCAAAATAGTTTTTCCAGGTAACTTTATTTTTCTCTAAAATACTGGTTGCCAAATCAATTTTCTTTTTTTCGTTTTCATCTGTTACACTTATGAAATTAACCCCTTTATCTTTAAACATTTCGTAAAGTCTAACAAGATTTGGTAAGTCCTGAATGCAAGGCTTACAAGTCGTTGACCAATAATCAATCAGCGTTAAATTATATTTGGCGAAATCAGCTTTTGAAATCTTCAGATTATCATCAAACAAAACTTCAGGAAAAATTCCGCCAACATTTGTAGAATTCTCTGTATCAATAATTTTTTTGAATTCAATATAACTAAAAGTTTTCTTTACATTATTAGAAAAAAGTGATAAACTTCTTAAATACGATTTATTAAATCCTAATTTTGAAAAATCATTTACAATCTCCCAAAAAGCAACAAAAGAGTTAGGATTCTTCTTTATATAATTTTGTAAAAATTTCTGTTTTATTTCAATATCAGTAGGATTATTATCTTCGAAAGGTTTTAGGTTCTTATCAAATATTTTCAATTCCCCTTTTAACAATTTATATTCTTCATTTAAAGGACTTTTAGAATTTAAAACAAAATCTAAGTTATTCTGCTTGTTTACGGTAATATTAAAATTGCCTTTCTCTATAAAAATTAGTTTTGTTTCAAAACCACCATTGATTTTTGGATCATAATAAGAAATTGAAAAAGGTTGAGGGTATAAAATTTCGCCTTCAATAATGGTCGTATCCATGATCTGTGCTGTCACAAAGCTAAAACCTTTCTTGAATGAGATCTGATTGTTTGTTGATACCTCAAAATTGTAGATATTATGTATGTTTCCTCTACTCATTGGTGGCCCGACAGACAAATAGCTTTTTTCAAACTCGGGTGCATTTAATACAATTTTAAAATTGTTTTGTGAAAAAAATAAATTAGAGAAAAGGATTAAGGAAATTTTAAATAGATTTTTCATTCAGTTTTTTTTAGCCAGATCGACTTATTGCTAATTTACTACTTTCACGGGAATAAAACTAATAATACACAATGAATAGAGTTATATTAAGTTCAATTTTAAGAAACTTCAAATCTTCACTTTTATCATTATTTCATACTAATTCAAAATCAGTGTAATATTCTTGTGCGATTCTATAATTTCAATTAAAATATCAAAAAGAGTTTGTCCGTTTCCGGCAATCAATGCATCCAGTTTTTCCTGAATTAATTTCACATTAAAAGGCTTTCCTTGTCTTATTTTATTTTCATAGAATTCTTTAGTTAAATCAAAACCTAATTCTTTGTTTGATTTTTGAGATTCCTTCCAAACGATTTCTAATTTTTCACTGTTTTCAAATACACCAAAACCACCGTAAAGTATATCATCAAAACCATCCAAAGTTCCCACTTTCCAATCTGTATCTTTCATAAAAACAGTAGAAATTTCTTCATAGAAACCTTCTAAATCTGAAAAATGACCGCCATTAATGACAGTCATTTTGTTATGATGAATTTTGTTTTTCATTTTTAATTATGGATATTATTTTCTTAAATAAATATTCCCGTATTTAGACTCCAAAATATATTGCGGTCCGTTTCCAAATGTTGTCGTAACTAAAGTACGAAAATCATTCGAGTCTTTTCCCGTGAATTTAGCATCTAAATTAGAATAAATTTGTCCAAAATGGGTTTCTGCAGAAAGCTTCCCAACATTTCTATCCAAAATCGTGGCATCAATTCCACCGTATATCGCATTCACATTGATTGTTCCACCAAAATCTTTCACTTCAACCAAACCATATTGTGATTCTATTTGTGTGGCTAAAGATTTTGGAACTTTTATTTCTAATTGGATATCAATATCAACACCGTTAGTCATTGAACTAAACGTTACATTGTTTTCTTTACAATATTTTTGATATTCTTCACGGCTTTTAAAAATCAATTTCTGACTTCCCTTTTGAACCGTGATACGATGCGGAATATTTTTCATTTCAGATATTTTGCCTTCAATAACGAGAGAATTACCTTCTTTCGATTCTTTTATCTGAAAAGCATTGTTACGTTCATTCTCATTAATGTTAACCGTTCCCAAAATTTGAACTTCAGATTTATCCCAAGTACTTATTTTAATCAATTGCGGATAATCAAATTTCAATGATAATTTTTGACTTTTATCGGTAGGAAAACTTTTATTAATGGTTGTTTGCGCTGCAATAAGACCGAAAACGAAACTCGCTGCAAGAATTAACAGCGCTCTCATTTTGCTCTTAAATAAATTTTACTGTAATCAGAACGCACTTCAATATTGGTACCGCCCCCATTCACTTTTCCAATCAATTCATCGCCTTGACTTGCTAAACCCTGTTTCTTTTCAATATCAATTTTAAGATCCGGAGACATATAAATTTCGCCGTAAGAAGTTGTGGTTTTAAGATTAGCTTTTACCGATTTAGGAAGTGTGACATCAGCAAATCCGTAAACAGAAATAATCGACAAAGGGCCTTTTACGTTTTGGTTAAATACCGCTTCCACATCTCCATAAATAGATTTTACGACAGCAGGGCCGGTAATATTCTCCAGTTTAATACTATTGTAAGTTGCAGCGACTTCAATTTCGTTCTGCATATTTCTGAAGACGACTTTTCCGCCGTATTGCGATTGATGTTTAAAGGAAACAATAACATTTTCGGGCACCAATATTTTGATCTCGGGAAAAGAAATCTTTTTTAACGGATTAACTTCCAATATGCCATCTTTTTCGTTGACATTTATCCCAAGTCCTGTGTTATCTACAAGTCCTAAAGCATTAATCGACTGAAGTCCTTCTGCGCGTTTATCCACTTCAGGAACTTCACCTTCCAGCGAAAAAACAATTTCGTTTCCATTATAACCTTCAACCGTTACTTTTCCAAGATTGATGAGAAGTTTACCATTATTCTTTTTAACCTTAAATGTTTTAGAGTTTTCTTTTACAGAATTGGTTTGCTCGATGTTTTCCTGTGCATGGAAAGAAACTGTCATCATGGCAAACATAATTAAATATATCTTTTTCATATGTAGATTTTTATTGTTTGTTAATTGTCCTATGTTATCGCTATACCTTCACACGTGTTTATGTTTCCCAATAATGGCGATTTCATACTGTTTAATTTGTTAAATAATTTATTGATTTATATATAAAAGCTTTTAATATTTCATTAAAACAGCATAGGCTTCATTTTTCACGAAAGCCGCAGTTGTAGGATTTAGAGTAAGTTCTTTCAACTTCGCACTTACTTCACTATTTAATTTGGATGGATTTTTCTGAGCTAAAATGGCAATAAGTTCTTTTTGAACAAAAGGATCGTCCTGATTAAGAAAAATATGGCGAATATGATCTCTGACAGTTGTATTTTCTATGTGTGCAGACAAAGCTTCAACTGCTGCCAATCGCACATTTGTATTTTCGTCTGAAAGTGCTTTTTCAGATAAAATAGCAATCAGTTTTTCATCTGAAGGCGAAAAATTGTTTATCAGAGAAATCCCTTCCAATCTTGAGCTTGCAGAATATTCATCAGCCATTAATTCTAAAGCTTTAGCATTCTCAAGACCATATTCGTTTGCTGAGTTATTATTCTGAACTAAATTTTCCGTTTCTGCTATTCTTTTTGAATGATTTGAATTATTTTTCTCAAAAAATTTGGGGCTATTTTCCTGCTTTGTCGTCACTATTTTTGCAGTTTCCAATTCATTTTTGGGCTTTATAATTTCAACTAAATTTTCATCTTCAGTTTTAGTTTTTTCCCGAATGGCAATACTCGATTTTTCATTTTCTTTTTGGTTCCATAAAGCAAAGCTTCCAACACTGAAAATAATAACTATAGAAGCAGCTGCAATCCACTTTTTCCAAGTAAATAACGGAATTGTTTTTTCTGAAATAGCAGGCTCGTTCAGTTTTGACATTATTTTGTCAAACGTTTCTTCCGGAACCTCGAGTGTATCGAATTCCTCACGATGATCTTCAATATATTTTTTAAGTGAATCTTTCATTTTGACATTTTTGAGTTAGTTTTTCAAAAATTTTCTTTTTAGCACGGTGATAATAACTTCTTACCGTGCCTGGCGGAATATTTAATTCTTTTGCAATTTCCTCCTGTGGCATATTTTCAAACAGAAAAAGATTAACAATCGTCCTGATCTGTAAAGGAAGCTCTGCAATAACATTTTGAAGTTCTTCTATCCTGAATTCTAAATCCAGCTTTTCTTCAAGTTCATCATCCTTTGTATCCAACATTTTATCATCTTCAATTTCCGCAAAATATATTTTCTTTTTTCGTAAAAAATTGAGTGCATGATTGATGGCAATCCGTTTAACCCAACCTCCAAAACTATCGGTATTTTTTAAGGATTTTATTTCTGAAAATGCTTTGACAAAAACCTCTTGAAGAATATCTTCCGCTTCTTCCCTATCATTAACAAGACGAAAAATAGTGTTGAAAGCAGCTTTAGAATACCGTTGATAAAGCACAGAATATCCGGAATTATTGCCAGAACCGCATAGCTCCAACAATTCCTTGTCACTGATATTTACTGCTGTTGTTTTCAAAAATTGGTTCCGGTTTATTCTTTCTACTTAATAGACGCAATCACATCGTTTATGTTGCAATTTATTTTAAATTTTTTCATAAAAAAATGACTGCCATTGTTGACAGTCATTTTTCATTTATTATTAATTGCTTTTTTATTATTCCTAACACCAAACCTAACCGTTTTTTGAATCCGTTAGATTTTAATTCGAAATCCAAATGCTAATCGCCAGAAACTTAAAGCCTACTTGAAGTATTCCACTCCGTTTTTAAAGATATTGTGATAATTCGCTGTTGGAATATTTTTCATCAATCCTTCTGCAAAACGTTCAGGGTGACCCATTCTACCGTAGATTTTTCCGTCCGGACTGGTAATTCCTTCAATTCCAAACAATGAGTTATTTGGATTGAATGGCATTCCGTGAGCGATGTTTCCATCTAAATCTAAATATTGAGTGGCAATCTGTCCGTTTTCATACAACTTCTGAATTTCTTCTTCTGAAGCCATAAAACGACCTTCACCGTGAGAAATCGGAATTGTGAAAACCTGATCTTTCATTCCTTTCAACCAAGGCGATTCGTCATTCAGAACTTTAACGTTAACCATTTGAGAAATGTGTCTTCTGATTGCATTATGAGCCAACGTTGGAGAATTCTCATCCAAATCTTTGATTCTTCCGTAAGGCAACAATCCTGACTTAACCAAAGCCTGGAAACCGTTGCAAATTCCGATGATCATTCCGTCTCTGTCTAGCAATTCGTGAACGGCATTTTTCATCTTTTCATTCTTCAAAACATTCACGATAAACTTAGCAGAACCGTCCGGTTCGTCACCCGCAGAAAACCCTCCGGAGAATGCTAAAATTTGCGCCTGTTTAATTTCTTCCACCCATGCATCGATGCTCTCGTCAAGCAACTGATGATTGATATTTATCAAAGGTAAACTACTTACAACTGCACCTTCTTTTTGGAATGCATTCAGCGTATCGTACTCACAATTTGTTCCGGGGAAAACTGGTGCAAAAACTCTTGGTTTCGCCAATCCGTGTTTTTTAATTATGATATTTCTTGGGTTGATTGAGTTCAGTTTTGAATCTAATTCAACCACTATTTTTTCTTTTTCAACCGTTGAGAAAAGATTTTCAAAAGTTTTCGTATTGGCTTCAAGTAATTTTTCGATTTTAAAATCCAAATTACTGATTTTCAAAATATTTGAATTTTTAACTTCACCAATTAATTGAAGTTCAACAGAACTTAATTCTTCAGTTGATTCGATGATTAAACTTCCGATATTTTTAGCTAATAAAACATTCTCATCAGCAATATTTATTTCAGCTCCCAATCTATTTCCGAAGCTCATTTTAGCTAGAGCAACGGCTACTCCACCTTCTTTAATTGTCTTCACAGAAACCACTTTTCCGGCCTTGATATTTTCGAAAATAAGTTCGTAAACATCTTTTAATTTATCATAGCTTGGAAGTCCGTTTTCCTGTGGAATATGATTGAAGAAATACAATTTATTTCCTGCCTGTTTAAATTCCGGAGAGATGATGTTTTTCTTTTCTCCATTAGCACAAGCGAAAGAAATTAACGTTGGCGGAACATTCAAATCCTGGTATGTTCCACTCATAGAATCTTTCCCTCCGATTGCTGCTAAACCGAAATTGATTTGAGCATCATAAGCTCCCAAAAGAGACGCTAATGGTTTCCCCCATTTTTCCGGATTCTGACCTAATTTCTCAAAATATTCCTGAAAACTGAATCTGATATTTTTATAATCGCCACCCATCGCAACGATTTTCGCAACACTTTCAACCACCGCATAAGAAGCTCCTAACAATGAGTTTTGCTTTGAAATTTCAGCATCAAATCCCCAACTTGCTAAAGAAACCGTTTCGATATCTTTTGCTCCTAAAATCGGCAACGTCTGAACACTTCCTTCCATCAAAGTCTGCTGATATTTTCCACCTAAAGGCATCGCAACTGTAGTCGCGCCAATCGAAGAATCGAACATCTCCAATAAACCTTTTTGAGAAGCCACATTTTTATCGCTTAATATTTTTAAGAAATTCTCTTCATTAAAAACCTGTGCTTCCTCTTTCAATTCATTAAGATGTGTAATCTTAACTTCCTGGCTTTTAGAGCAACCGTTTGTATCCAAAAACTCTCTTGAAAGGTCAACAATTTTATCCCCTTTCCAGAACATCTGCATTCTTCCAGAATCTGTCACTTTCGCCACTTCAACAGCCACAATGTTTTCAGCTTCACAGAACTTAATGAACTGTTCTTTATCTTTTGGTTCAACCACAACTGCCATTCTTTCCTGAGATTCAGAAATAGCCAATTCGGTTCCGTTCAAACCTTCGTATTTTAAAGGTAAAACATCAAGATTAACTTCCAAAGAATCAGCGATTTCACCGATTGCAACAGAAACTCCACCCGCTCCAAAATCATTAGATTTTTTAATCAATCTCGTTACTTCAGGGTTTCTGAATAATCTCTGAATTTTACGTTCTTCAACCGCATTTCCTTTCTGAACTTCAGAACTCATCGTATGAATAGAAGTTTCGTCTTGTTCTTTCGAACTTCCGCTTGCTCCACCAACTCCGTCACGACCTGTTGCACCCCCTAAAATGATGATAGAATCGCCATTTGAAGGCTTTTCACGTCTTACCCAATCCACAGGAACCGCTCCGGCAACGAAACCAACTTCCATTCTTTTCGCTTTGTAGCCTTCGTCATAGATTTCAGAAACCATCGTAGTTGCCAAACCGATTTGGTTACCGTAAGAAGAATATCCGTTTGCAGCTTGTTTTGTGATTGTTTTTTGAGGTAATTTACCCGGTAAAGTTTTGTCAACCGATTCTAAAACATCAGCAGCACCCGTCAATCTCATCGCCTGGAAAACGAAAGAACGTCCAGACAAAGGATCTCTGATTGCGCCACCTAAACACGTTGAAGCACCTCCAAAAGGTTCAATTTCTGTCGGGTGATTGTGTGTTTCGTTTTTGAATAATAAATACCATGGTTCTTTTTTACCATCGTATTCAGCTTCGATCTGGATGGTACAAGCGTTGATTTCGTCTGAAACCACCAAGTTATCAAGCTTTCCGGTTTTACTAAAATATCTTCCGCAAACGGTCGCCAAATCCATTAAAGAGATTGGTTTCAATTCACGTCCTAAGAATTTTCTTTTTTCGATATAATCATTGAAAATAGTTTCCAATGTATGTTTAAACTGTCCTTCAAATTCAATATTTGACAACTCTGTTTCAAACGTTGTATGACGACAGTGGTCGCTCCAATACGTATCTAAAACTTTCAGTTCCGTTTCTGTAGGATTTCTTTGTTCAGTTTTAAAATATTCCTGAATGAATTTTAAATCATCCAAACCTAAAGCAAAACCGTGAGTGTTAAAGAATTCTTCCAACTGAGCATCATCAAAATTGATAAAACCTTCGTGAATAATTACTTTTGACGGCGTTTCTTCCGCAGGAATATTTAAAGTTGATAAATCTTTCTCCTGAGACTCTACTTTATTGATTAAAAGATCTTTGATTTTTACCAAGTCAGATTCAGAAACTCCTTCAAACTCGATAAGTTTACCGCTTCTCACTTTAGACTTCTCATTTTCAGTCAGTAAAGCAATACATTGTTGCGCAGAATCAGCACGCTGATCGTATTGTCCCGGTAAAAATTCTAATGCGAAATGGATTCCCTGTGCAGGATTTTCTTCGATTAAAATATCAGTAACCGGATCTACGAAAGTGCTGTTTACCACTTTTTCGAATTCACCATCATTTAATCCAAAAATATCGTAAACGTTATACACCTTTACGCTTTGGATAGACGGAACCACCGCTTTTACTTCATCAAAAATTTTTGGACTTTCTACATCGAAAATTCCTCTTTTTTCTACGAAAATTCTTTTGTTATTAGACATTAGATGCCAGATATTTATTAGATTTATTTTTAATTTTAACTGAAATTTATGTTGGCAATCCCACTTTGCAGCCTGACTTGAGTGGAGCTCTTTTGCCGAAACGAAGTGTAGGCAAAAAGCGGGAACGGAAGGCAGATAAAGCTGCCATAAAAAAATCAGTGTTTCTCAAAACTTTGTCAAATCTTAAACTTAACAAAGTAAAAAATGCAGCCGAAAAGACTGCATATCATTTATACTTTAAGATCAGCTTCTAATCCTATCAAATCTTTGTTTGCGTCAATTATCGGCTGAACTTCATTTGCTATGAATTCTTCCGTTTGAATTGGTGCAAAACCGATAAAGTTTTTAGGATCTAAAACTTCTTTTAATTTTGACTTATCGAGCTTTAACGAATCGTCGTTTAAGATTCTTTCGATAAGATCGTTTTCTTTACCTTCTTCTTTCACTTTTTTAGAAGCCTCCATAGAATGAACTCTGATCACTTCGTGGATCTCCTGACGGTCTCCACCAGCTTTTACCTCTTCCATGATGATGTATTCTGTCGCCATGAAAGGAAGTTCTTCCATAATATGCTTGTTGATTCTGTTTGGATATACCACGATTCCGTTCATGATGTTGTTCCAAATCAATAGAATTGCATCAACAGCCAAGAAAGCCTGAGGAATCGTTAATCTCTTGTTTGCAGAATCATCTAAAGTTCTTTCAAACCATTGCGTTGAAGCGACCATTGCAGAACTTGTCGTTAAAGACATTACGTATTTTGCCAATGCACCGATTCTTTCGCTTCTCATCGGATTACGCTTGTAAGCCATTGCAGATGAACCGATTTGGTTTTTTTCGAATGGTTCTTCAACTTCTTTCAAATTCTGAAGAAGACGTAGATCGTTTGTAAATTTATGTGCAGATTGAGCGATGTTTCCTAATAAGGCAACCACTTTAGCATCGATTTTTCTGTCGTAAGTTTGTCCGGAAACTCCGAAAACTTTTTCGAAACCGAATCTTTTTGACAATTCTTTATCTAAATGTTTTACTTTAGAATAATCACCGTTGAAAAGCTCAAGGAAACTTGCTGCAGTCCCTGTTGTTCCTTTTACTCCTCTGAAACGTAGCGTTTCTAGAAAGAAATCAAGCTCTTCGATATCAAGAACCAAACTTTGTAACCAAAGTGTAGCTCTTTTTCCAACAGTCGTTAACTGAGCAGGCTGGAAATGAGTAAATCCTAAAGTTGGTAAATCTTTATATTGAATAGCAAAATCAGAAAGATTTTTCATTACGTTAACCAACTTTTTCTTTAAAATTAAAAGTCCGTCACGGATTTGAATTAAATCTGTATTATCTCCTACAAACGCCGAAGTTGCTCCTAAGTGAATAATTCCTTTTGCTGAAGGCGCAACGTCACCATAAGCGTGAACGTGAGCCATTACATCATGACGGAATTTTTTTTCGTATTCTGCTGCTTTATCGTAATCGATATTATCAACATTGGCTTTCAACTCAGCAATTTGCTCGTCTGTAATCTCAAGACCTAGGTCTTTTTCGACTTCGGCAAGGGCAATCCAAAGCTTTCTCCAATTCTGGAATTTATTGTTATGAGAAAAGTTAAATAACATTTCTTCACTGGAGTAGCGCTCTTCCAATGGATTTTTGTAGGAATTCATTTCTTTACTTTTTAGATATGCAAAAATAAGGATTTTCGGTGAGAGATAAAAATCGTGATGTTGGTTTTAAATTTTGTTTAAAATAGACTTGTTTTAACCGATTTAAAGCTCATTTTCAGTTCAGATAAATTCCGAAATACCATGTCCAGGTTATTAAAATAATCTGCATTGGAATTCTTTCTTTATACAAATAAGCCATTCCGGGACCAGAATAATCTGCTTTAAAAAGATTGACTTTCATTCGTGATGAATAAACATTAGCAATAAACACTAAAATTAAAAAGATAATCAACAAAATTGAAGTAAGCTCCCGAATTGAAGGAATCATTAAGCCAATTGCCGCCAGAATTTCAATTAGACCTGTAAAATATACCCAAAACATCTTTGCCGGAATAAATTTAGGAATCATTAAAGTCATTCCTTTTTGGAATTTAAAATGGGCAAAACCTGTAAATAGCATAAAAACTGCCATTCCGAGATTTCCGGAAAATAGAAGATTCCAATTTCCCTCAAAGATTTTTGTTCCGACTAAAGATAAAGCAAATGTAATAAAAAGGATTCCCAGTAATTTCATATTAATTGTTTTAAATTCCCGCATATATCACTTATTTTCACAAATGATTGAGAATATTTTTTTTAAAGTTAAATAAAAAAAGAGGTTTTCTCTAAAAAAACCTCCTGATATAAACTATACAAATCTTATTAATTCGATTCGGCAAGATCTTTAACAATCTGTAAACCTTTGGTAAAGCCTTCGTTCATATGATCTTTCCATTCGCTTTCGGCCTGAACTTCTGCTTGAAGTTTTACCGTTCCGTCATCGAGCGAAATCAGGAAATATTTTTCAAAAGAACCGTTCCACTCCATCACTTCTTTACTTTGAGTGTCTTCATTTCCTTCTTTATCAACCATTCCTAAATGTTTAAAAACAATCTGATCGGGTTTTTCAAGACTGTCGATCGTGGAAACCATTCCTTCACCATCTGTATTTGTAAAATACGTTTTTCCGCCAACTTGCCAATCTGATTTCATGATTGAAATCGACTTAGGATTGAAATATTTCGTCCATTCACTGTACGTTTCCGGCGTCCACAAGACATCCCATATTTTTTGTTTTGGAGCATTGATGATAATGTCGTACGATAAATTTTCCATAATAATGATTTTTTGATGTGTGTGATTTGGTTAAAATTATTTGTGTCTTTGCAATCAATCACTTAAAGCTGATTTTCAGCCAGATTCTTTACATTTTGAAGTGCAGCCGGGAATTTTTCTTCAAAAAAATCTTTGAATTCCGCCGACGATTTAATCGCTACTTTCAATATAGTTTCTTCTTCTGTTTCCTCTAAAATATAAGATTCTGTAGCATCGCCCCAATCTTGTGGAGTTTCTACGCCATCATAAATTTCGCCCAAATGCAGAAAAATCATCTCTTTATTGGGATCATTCTTTACAACACGACTGTACATTCCGTTATTGTTCGGATCAAAAAATTTAATGATACTGCCTTCATCCCAAGTCCCGAGATAAAATGAGCCTTTAGAAAACGCTGAAGTCCATTGTCTGTAACTCAAATCATCCCACAAAACGGTCCATATTTTTTCCGGAGCTGCATTAATTTTAATTTCGAATTCTAAAGTTTCCATAATTTAATTTATATTTAGTTTAGGTTTAGATTTAGGTTTAGGTTTAGGTAAAATTATTTATCCGCCGACAAAATCACCGCCATTGATGTGAATAATTTCGCCTGTGATAAAACTGGAATCTTCCGAAGCCAGAAAAACATACGCAGGTGCAACTTCTGAAGGCTGACCGGCTCTTTTTAAAGGAGTATCTTTTCCGAAAGAAGCAATATCTTCAAAAGTTTCTTTCACTAACGGAGTCCAAATCGGGCCTGGAGCAACACCGTTGACCAAAATTTTCTGCTCGGCAAGATTTGTGGCCAATGACCGGACAAAAGTTGCGATTGCACCTTTTGTTGCTGAATAATCGATGAGATGATCGCTTCCACGATAGGCAGTTACCGAAGTGGTACAGATGATTCGTGCGCCTTTATTCATTACCTTCAAACAATCTCTTGTAAAAGAAATCATTGAAATAATATTGACCTTAAATGTTTCATTAATCTGATCATCCGAAATTTTTTCGATCTCACCTTTCGGAAACTGAATTCCGGCATTATTGACCAGAATATCAACATTTTTCCAATGTTTGCTGATTTTTTCTAAAGTATTTTTTCTAAATGCTTTTTTAGAAATATCACCTTTGAAAAGAATACATTCCTGACCTTCTTTTTCAACCAATCTTTGGGTTTCTCTGGCATCTTTTACACTTTCTTTATAAATGACAGCAACATCGGCTCCTTCTCTTGCAAAATGTACGGCTACTGCCTGACCGATTCCGCTGTCGCCACCGGAAATAATGGCTTTTTTATTAAGTAATTTTTTGCTTCCTAAATAATTTTGCCTGATAATCTCAGGATATAAACCGTCTTTAGGTACTTTGAAAAGTGATTTTGACTTGTTCTGCGTCTTCATAAGCAAATCTTTTTCAGAACTGTATCAAACAACAAGCCGAATAATGGAAGTGGAAGTTTGATGTTGGAAGCTGAAAGTTTTTAAACACTAAAATAACTTCTGACATCCAACTTCCATCACCCAGCTAAGAAAGATAAGCTTCTTCTAAATCTTTAATTACAATTTTTCGCATTTTCATCATAGCCTGTACTACATTTTGGGCTTTTTGCTGATCAGAATCGCCCATCAGCTCAATTAATCTTTTGGGTACAATTTGCCAGCTCATTCCGAATTTATCTTTCAGCCAACCACACATACTTTCTCTACCCCCATCTGTAGTGAGAGAACTCCAAAGGTGATCTGTTTCTTCCTGATTTTCTGTCATAATGACCATTGAAATCCCTTCATTAAAATCAAATTTGTGATCGTAAGAATTATCCATGCAAAACATTGAATAACCGTCAATTTCAAAATGGGCATGCTGTACATTTTCCGAAACTTCGTGATTTTCATCATTTACGCCTTTTCCATATTTCAAGACGCTTTCTATTTTTGAATTGGGGAAAATTTTGGTGTACAATTCCATCGCTTCCATGGCTTTTCCGTTATTTTGATGAATAAACATTAAAGTCGGAATAATTCTTTGCTCGCTTTTCTTTTCACCTAAATATAATTGCCAAGTAACTCCAAATTTATCTCGGATCCAACCATATTTTTTACTCCAAGGATAAGAATCTAATGCCATCAAAACAATCCCTCCGTCTTGCAACTGATCCCAATATTTTTGAACTTCATCTTCGGTTTCACACATGACCATAAACGAAACGGAAGCATTTTTTTCAAAATGCGGGCCGCCATTTAAAAGCATTAATTTTTGTCCGAAAAGTTCTACATTTAAGACTACCGGAGTATCTGCAGTAATTTTTCCGTCAAATATTTTGCAGTAAAATTCAGCTGATTCTTTTGCATCACCATCATACCAGAGGCATGGGAAAATATTGTTATTCATTGTTTTAAATTTAGAATTGATTGAGTTCAAACACGAATTGTTTAATATTTATTCTGTATTATGTTAAGAAAAATATGTGATGTATTTATGTTTAAAGATTGCTTCGCTGGCAATGACAAACCTTATGTTTAGTTTTTAATTATTTTTAAAAGAAATCTGATTTTCCTGCATATAGCATTTTAATTTCTCCATCGCATTTTTTCCAAAACCGTGAAGCTGCATGATTTCCTGCTCAGAATAAAGTGATAGTTTTTCTAAAGAATCAATCTTTTCTTTTTCAAGAGCCCTTCTTGCAGGCATCGCTATAATCCCCTTCAAAAAATCTCCATTTGCAACATAATTAACAGCACAAATAGAGGTTAAACACTTTGCCATAATTATTAAGTTGATCATATTGCAAAAAAAAATGTTAGTTGTTTTCTACATATTTATGAAAATTGTTGAGTATTGCATACCAACCTTCACGCTGCATTTCAACTGAGTTTTGTTTTTCAGGATCGAAAATCTCGGTTACTTTAGTGGTATTTCCGTCTATTTTCTCAAAAACAACCTCTACGTTTCTTCCATCTTCGATGTGATATTTTATTCTTTCATTCGGAATCACTTCGTCATAAACTCCGATGAAATCAAATCCGAAGCTTCCGTCTTTTGCCTCCATTCGGTTATTGAATTTCCCGCCCGGTTTCAAATCATTTTCAGAACTCGGACAAAACCAGCTTTCGTGTGCAAAATTCCATTTGGTAATGTGTTTTGGATCATTAAAATAATCCCAGACTTTTTCTACCGGCGCCAAGATCGTAATGTCAATTTTAACTTTGTCCATTTATATTTTGTTTTTATGGTGTAAAATAAGGGTAAATTAACATCTACCCTTTCATTAATTAAATATAAAACTATTTTGTGTATTCTTCGTTATAATTAATCATCCAATGAACACCGAACTGATCCTGAAAGCTTCCGAAATAATCTCCCCAAAACTGGTCTTCAAGCGGCATTTCAATATTTCCACCTTCTGAAAGTCCTTTAAAAATTCGATCTGCATCTTCTCTGGAATCAGGGAAAATTGAAACATAATTATTATTTCCAACGGTTAATTTCTGTCCGAATGACGGTACAATATCTGAAGCCATCAAAAGGTCTCCACCAATGGGAAGCGCAATGTGCATTACTCTGTTTTTTTCTTCGTCTGATAAATTTTCAGTTCCGGGAGCATTTCCCATTTTGTGAATTTCTCCAACGAACTCTCCACCGAAAACAGATTTGTAGAATGTGAATGCTTTTTCTGCTGTACCGTCAAAATTCAGGTACGGATTTAATTTTGCCATGATTGTTATTTTTAAAAAGTTAGTTTTATTGTTAGTGTGAGAAGTAATCTCTTTTTAAACGCAAAAAGCGCAAAGATTTTCTTGAAATGATTGAGAATATCTTTCGTTAGAGGGCATTTGACTTCGTCGAATCTTCAATTTCACTCAGCGAAGAATGAACGCGTACTTTATCATTCTGACGAAGGAAGAATCTCTTCTACCCTTAAATAAATTATTGATTTAAAAATCTCTCGACCTCATTAGCTGTAAAGTCGATTAAGTTTTTATCTACATTTCCTCCAAAATCCTCCATCATATACGAACCGTGAGTTGCGGGAAGAATCATTAATTGGGAACCTTTCACCAAGCGCCACATTTCAACAACATGTTCCGGTTTTATGATGTCTTTATCCCCTGAGATGAATAAGGCAGGAGCTTTTATGGATGTTAAAATTTTCTCGTCCCAATCTTCGAAAGTTTGCATTCTTTTGCTGTCTTTATCAAACATATTTTCGAGTTTAGAAAAATCAGAATTTAAGTTTAAAAAATTAATTTTAAGTGATTCAGGCATTGATTCTAACGTTACATCGATCATGCTTTCGAAAAATCCGTCCATCATTCCGCTTTTTTTATAAAATGCAGATGCGACAATCAGTTTATCAATTATTTTCGGGTGACGATGAGCGAGCTGCATCACTGTACTTCCGCCGTTGCTAAAACCCCAAAAAGAAGATTTTTCAATATTCAATTCTTTCAAAAGTGCTGCAACATCATCTGCATCCTGTTCGAAAGTTTCAGGAATATCGCGATGATCTGTCCTTCCGTGGTTTTGAAGATCGATTCCGATTAGCTGAAATTTGTTTTCAAGTCTTGAGATAATTTCTTTATAATCATATAAAATAGAACCTCCGCCTCCATGAATCAAGACTAAAGGTTTTCCGGAACCGTAGATTTCATAATACATCTGAATTCCGTTGACGTGTTTATGGCCTTTTTCAACCGGATTCATCGGTTAATATTTTAAATCTTTATCGAAATCATATTTCATTCCTTCGTATCCCAGAATTCTGCGCATCAATCCGATTTGTCCGCACAGATAATCTTCACGACCAATGCACATTCCAACAAAATTCAGAACTGTTTCAGGAAAAAAATCAATGTTCATTCCCATCGGAAATGCTTTCTCCAAATCTTCGTCTGAAGCTTCCAATAATTTATTGTAAACAAGAGGTGAAATTTTATGAAAAGAATCTTTCAATTGCTGTAAAGAAGGATATTCTAAGTTTTCGTCTAACGCTTTTCCCTGAAAGAAAAAATCTTTAAACTCAAATTCTTCATTTAATCCGAGCACGCTTCCCATTGCATAGCGCATATCGAGAAAATTACCTACCATCCAAACGATATGGTTTGTTCTGCCTTCAATTCTTTTCAGCGCATCTTCCTCTGAAATTCCATCAAGAACCATCAGAAAACTCTGACTGTGACCTCGAAATGCAGGAATTATAATTTCTAATTTTGATGATTTTGGTGTGTCCATAATTTAAGGTTAAGGTTAAGGTTTATTCAAATTGTGCTTAAGGCTGTGAAGGCATTTGAGACATATCTGCAAACGTCACATTCCATCCGTGTCCGTTGATGTCCCAAAAAGAATTTTGATACATCCATCCGTAATCTTGTGGTTCTTCATGTTGATAAGCTCCGTTCGCTACGGCTGCATTAACAACCTGATCAACTTCCTCACGATTGTTTAAACCAATTGCAACCAGAACTTGTGTTGTATCGCCTTTTGGAACAGGTCTTTCTGAAAATGTCTGAAAATAATCTTCCGTTAAAAACATGACGTAAATAGTGTCATTCAACACAACACAAACTGCTTTATCGTCTGAAAACTGCTCGTTAATGGAGAATCCAATTTTAGTCCAGAATTCTTTTGTTTTCTGAATATCTTTCACCGGAAGATTCACATAAATTTGATTGACTTTCATTTTGTAATTTTTTATTTAGGTTAAATCTGAAATTTAAAATTCTGCAGGAAGCTGAGACATATCTGAAAAAAGTACTTCCCATTGATGACCGTCTAAATCTGCAAAAGTTTTCTGATACATCCAGCCATAATCTCTTAGCTCACTGTATTTGGAACCTCCATTTTCTGTAGCAGTCTTCACCATTTGATCAACTTCTTCACGACTGTTTACACCAACTGCAAGAAGCGTTTGAGTAGTATCTCCCTTTGCAACAGGTCTATCTGTGAAAGTTTGGAAAAACTCTTCTTTTAAAAACATGGTGTAAATATGATCTTGTTTCATGATTACACAGATTGCTTTTTCATCAGAAAATTGTTCGTTGATAGAAAACCCAAGTTTCGTCCAGAATTCTCTCGTTTTCTGAACATCTTTTACAGGAAGGTTTACGTAAATTTGATTGATTTCCATTTCGTAATTTTTGATGTTAAACTTTTAACCAAAATTACCAAGTCACTCTGAAAATCAACTTGCCATAAGACAAGATTTAATTTTTCTTTGGATGTGATACCAGTTCTTTGCGGATTCTGCTCAATGAAGTGTCAGTAACACCAAGATATGAGGCTATTTGCTTAAGTGGTGCAAATTGTACGACTTGAGATTTTTGCTCTAAAAGATGAAGATAACGTTTGGTTGCGGAAAGTATAAACATCTCAACCGAGCGCTGTTTGCATAAAAAAAGTTGCTGAGACATCCATGCTCTTCCCCATTCTCTGAGATTCGGAATCTTATGAAATAGTTCCTGAAAAACATCAAAATCCATCTTCCAACATTCACAATCTGTGATACAGACAATGTTTTCCTGCGTAGGAATTCTTTGAAAAAGTGAAGAAACATCGATGATAATTTCGTTTTCTGTAAAAAAGTTTGTCGTCACATCGTTTCCGTTGAAATCATTGACAAATGAACGTGCCAAACCTTTTTCTAAAATATAATATTCATTAGCCATTTTGCCTTCCTGCAGAATAGTTTCCCCTTTTTGAAAAATTACTTTTTCGTGAGCCTGAATAATTTCATCAAGTTCTTCCTGAAAAAAGAAAGGAAAATCGCGGTAAACGTCAAAGGCTTTGTTGGTCATCCAAATACTATTTTAAGATTTTAAAATTAAAATTTTTATTGGAATTGGAAGTGTTATTTTTGGATTACCTGAATTTAAATATTGTAATCCTAGATTTTTAATTAATTACAAAGTATTTCAATACATTAATTTACCAATTCTGGTGGAAAAACTTATCAAATCTAAATGCCCATTTTGTCATTCCATAGGAATCTAAGCAAAGAATTAATTTTAAATAGTTGAGATTCCTGCGGAATGACAAACTAGATGCTAATTAGATACTGATTTTTGAGATCATTTAAGGTTAATTTAAGCAGATGGAAGATAACATCAGCAAATTCCGTGCAAGTGCTACAAAAGCTTCTTTTGCGCAGTCTTTGATTAAAAAATTAGATAAAATAGAGCGTATTGAAGTGGATAACGAAGACGTTTCCAAATTCAATATCCGTTTCGTACAGTCACAAGTTCCAGGAAAAGTTATTGATTCAATGATATTTTGAAAATATTTTTAAAGATTTCCCGAAAGCTTCTTACTAGGGTGTTTTGCCTTTTCGTGGGTTCCCGCAAGTCTGTCGCAGGGGTGAAAGAAGGTTTCAAGAGTTGCCGAAAGTTTCTTACTAGTGGCAGGAGCCTTTCGGAGGGGCATTTTAGGATTTACTGCCCTGTTTTGAAACCACTCTTAGCAAGTAAATTTAAAACAAAGAAAGCTGAATTGGTTTAGGTTTTGAAGGTTTTTCAGCATCACCGAATACTGTTTTACCACCAAATCTCCAGGAGTTTTGACGTTCTTCTTCAATAACTTCGTTAATATCAAAGTTGGGAGTAAAATTTTTCTCTGCTTCTGCAATAATCGTATGAAGTTTATTGATCGATTGCAGTTTATCTGAATTTCCCAATTTAGATTTTTCGATTCCTTTCTGAAGAATATTGATGGTTTCATCGTAAACATTGATGGGAACCGGAAACGGATGACCATCTTTTCCGCCATGTGCAAAAGAAAATCTCGCAGGATCTCTGAATCTTGAAGGCGAACCGTGAATAACTTCGCTTACTAAAGCAAGGCTCTGTAAAGTTCTCGGTCCTACACCTTTCAATAAAAGTAATTCTTCAAAGTTTTCAGGCTGGTTTTCTCTTGTCATGTACAAAAGTGTTCCGAGTTTTTTCAAATCAACATCAGAAGCACGAACATCATGATGCGCAGGTAAAATCAAATTGGCAAAATCCTGCATGATTTTTTCTGAATTGGTATGGGAAATTTCTAAAATTCCTTTGCGGCTTTCCTGAGCTTCGTGAGCTGTCAGATTCAGAATATTTCCACGGTTAATTCCCTGAATTCCTTTGTGAGGTTCGTCGACAAAAGATTCCATATTTTCCGAATGCCAATGATATCTTCTTGCAGTTCCGTCTGCATCATTCATTCCCTGTTGTACAACTGCCCAATTTCCTTCATCTGAAAGGATAAAATTATGAAGGTACAACTGATAACCATCCTGAATCGCTGTATTATCGACTTTTGCAGAAAGTTTACTGGCACGAACTAATTCGTTTCCATCTAATCCTGTTTTGTTGGCGATGATGAGAAGTTCATTAGGAGTTTCTTTTGAAAACCTACCTTTTCCGCCACAAATATAAATTCCGAGTTCTTTGGAATTTGGGTTGATGCTGCGTTTTAAAGCTCCCATTACAGATGTTGTAATTCCTGAAGAATGCCAATCCATTCCCATCACAGCACCAAAACTTTGAAACCAAAACGGATCTGCTAATCTTCGAAGAACTTCATTTTTCCCGTAATCTGCAAGCATTACTTCAACAATAGAAAGTCCGAGTACAGCCATTCTTTCATAAAGCCAAGGCGGTACTTTTCCGTAGTGAAGTGGTAAAGTTGCGGTTCCGGAACGTTTCATTTGTTATAGTTGATAGTTGATAGTTGATAGTTGATAGTTGATAGTTGATAGTTGATAGGCAAAATTAAAGCCTTACAATTGAAATACATAAGGCTTTAACATTTTTATTTTTTCATGCAAAGATTTCAACAAAATCAATCGAATAATATTAAACTTATTGATGTGAAAGAATATTAACCAGTTTTTCGAATGGATCTTTTACAAAGAATCTTCGAACACCCCAATCTTCATCGGTGATTTTGTAAATAATTTCAAATCCTGAATTGTTCATCTTTTCATATATTTCATCTACATTATCAACTTCGATCGAAAGATCTGGAACTTCGGTGTCATTTCCGCCTTGAGTTGCAAAACTTATCTGAACTTTTGCTTCTTCGTCATTGCCAAAAGTTTTGATCCAGCCGTGATTCATCAATGTTTCGAGACCTAAAATATCATGATAAAATACATCAGCTTTAGATAAATCATCTGCCTTTATATTAGCAACAATTCTTTTTACCATTTTCTTAAAATTTAGATTTAAAAATAAAAAAAGCCTTGTGAAAAATACAATTTCACAAGGCAATATAATTATTTATTTAACACTTTAATGCTTTATAATTTCCTTTACAATTCCTCCTTGAGGTTCTCTTACCGTTTGCGTGAAAATAAATGCTTTTGGATCGATAGAACGAACGATATTCTGCAGTTTTCTAACTTCCAATCTGGTGACAATCGTGAAAATAATATCGGCCTCGGCGCTTTGTTCGAAAGATTCTTTCATAAAACCTCTTTCGCCTTTGTACACCGTAATTCCTCTGTTCATCGTTAAAACCAAAGCTTTTTTGATTTCTTCACTGTTTGCAGAAACGATGGTTACGCCAGTGTACGCTTCAATTCCTTCAATTACATATTTGGTAATCTGACTAGCCACGAGATACGTCATAATTGCATACAAAGCAATTTCAAATTTAAGAAAAACGGTTGCGATGATAAAGATAATCACATTCATTCCTAAAATAATTTCGGTAATGCTAAAACTGCTTTTTTTGAATGTTAATAAAGCTAAAACTTCCATTCCGTCGAAAGTTCCGCCACCTCGCATAGATAAACCGATCCCAATTCCCATGAAAAATCCGCCAAACACAGCGACCAATAATTTGTCATGGGTCACTTCCGGAAAAGGGACGAAAAAAATGGTGATGATGATTAGTAAAATCGTTAAAAAACTTCTGATCGCAAAGTGTTTTCCGATTTGGAAGTACGCCAGAATGATAAATGGTAAGTTTAAAACCAATAGAATGACTCCGAGATTCCAATGGTAAACTTCGTGAAGTAAAAGTGAAACACCTGTAACACCACCATCTAAAAAGTGATTAGGAACGAGGAAAGATTTTAAAGCAAAACTCGCAGAAATAACTCCTAAAACGAGATAAATAATATCTGAAAGAGTAAAAAGCGGGCCATGTTTAGTAGAAGCTGAGCTCATAAAGTGATCAGTTGTTTTTTAGTTTTGTTTTAATAATATCCAGGTTATCCTGTTTTTTTTGATTTCTGCTGTTGATGGCTGTTTCTGTGAAATAATGATGGCTTTCTAAAAACTTTTCCTGTAATAAATTCCAGTCGCGCTCAGAATTTACGATTCCAAACATAGAAAGTTCTTCGAACAATTTGTCTCCGATCACAAAAAAATCGTCTCGACCAAGATAGTCTAAATCGGCATCGGCAACAATTTGTTCTAAATGATTTTTCGGAGTCTGAGGAATTTTTGTCGCCATGATCATTCCGTTTATTTTATCTAACTGATCTTGCGAAAAGCCGTATTCCAAAAGATATTCCGCAGCAATTTCACAAGACTTTTCTTCATGATTTTTTGATCCAAATAAAAATCCGGTATCGTGAAATAATGCAGCGGTTTTTAGCAATACCAGATCTTCATCATTAACTCCTTCAGATTTGGCAATTTTTTCTACAGCATCGATAACGTCTTTTACGTGCATTACACTGTGATAAGAAAGATGCTCGGGAAGATTTTCTCTGAGCCTTTTTAGTATAATTTTATTTAATTTTTCGTATTCCATATTTAAAATAGAAAATGTTTTTTAATTTGTTTTTAGTGCAACTTTTAACGCAAAGTCAAAGTTCGCAAAGATTTTTTTTAAAACTACTAACTATTTTTTAAGTTCGCAAAGGCGTTCTACTGAGCAAAGATTGCAGAGTTTTAGACTAGTAATTTAAATTATTTATAAATCTTTTTTAGTTTCAAGGGCAAAATACATATCCATATCGCCTTTTCCTTTGGTATGAATTTTACCTCTGTATTCGCAGACTATTTTGTCTTTTACCAGCTGATATGTAGATTCTGAAATATTTATTTTTCCTTTCTGGCTGTTTTGTTCCATTCTTGCAGCCGTGTTTACAGTATCCCCCCAAATGTCGTATGCGAACTTTTTCACCCCAACAATTCCGGCAATTAAAGAACCTGAATTGATCCCGATTCTGATATCTAAAACATCAGGATGAGTTTTCTTTCTTTCTTCAATAAAATCAATAATATCCAAAGCTACCAATACCGTTTTGTAAGCGTGACATTCATTTTTCATAGGTAATCCACAAACCGCCAAATAAGCATCACCAATGGTTTTTATTTTCTCTAAACCATGCTTTTCCATAATTAAATCGAAAGCAGTAAAACATTCGTTCAACTCAGCCAACATTTTTTCGGCTCCCATTTTCTCGGAACTTTGGGTAAAATTAACAAAATCGGTAAATAAAACACTTACTTCATCATAATATTTAGCTTCAGAGCTTCCGTTTTCCTTTAATTCTTCGGCAACTTCATGCGGAAGAATATTGAGAAGTAAATTTTCAGTTTTTTGTTTTTCTTTTTGCAATTCAAAAGTTCGTTCGTCAACCTGTTTTTCAAGCAGATCATTTTGATCCTGAAGAATCTGCTGTTTTTCCTGTTCCTGTTTTATATTAATATCAGAAAGTCGGTTGACTTCATCCAGCTGTTTCACAAGACTTAAATTGGTTGATGCAAACTGCCATGCTAAATAGGCTGAGATTGAAATAGGAAAACTTATGAAAATAAAAATCATTACATATCCCATGAAATCATCGCCCATTATTTCACCCATATCAATGGTATTCAGTTTATTCAGAAACATGAAGATGATGACCATTACAATAAAAAGAAAGAATACCAAAACCCCTCCACCAACGATAAATGCAGATTTTTCTCTTCTGATCATTGCTCTGATTATTAAATAAAAAGATTCAAAAGCAACAAAGCAAAGGTAAAAAAAGGCAAAACTGGCTGCAGAAGCTGCACTGAAATAATAAAGAATAAAAATACACGCAGAAATAATCAACATTACTTTCAGTCTTCTTTTAGTTCTTCCAAATAATGTATTGACAAATCCTGTGAGCGAAGTACCAAATGCCATTACAGAAAGAAATGCAAAAAACGTATAAGAGTCGATATCTAAAGGATTTTTTATTTCTGACAAGAGCAAAATCATATAACTCATCAAAGAAATAGAAAAATTGTATGTAGAAAAATAAAGATTGTAAATTGCTTTTCTGTAAAAAATAAACAACAGAAGATGAATAAATCCTAATGCACCAAATATTCCGCAAATCAACATGGTGTAAAAATTGAAATACTGCACTTCTTCAATTTTGTCTCTGATAAATTCATTAGCCGAAGCAAGCTCCACACCAATTGCAAAAGGTACTAAAGTAATGGTCTTCTTTTTGCCTGCAGCAATTGGTAAAAACCGTATTGCTAAAACATTTACTTTGGTATTATCTAAAGTAAACAATTCGGGGATTCTGTTTTTAATCCTAAATTCTCTTGATTTTTCGTCTCCGATTTTGCCAATGCTTTCTATTTTTTTACCATTTAAATAAACTTCTGAAGCGCCGAGTTGCTGAATTTTAAAACATAAAGATTGATTGACCGATGCAGAATCTACCTTAAAATAATACCGAACCCAATAAATCTGATCTTTTTTAACATCTTTTTTTAAGTTATAATTTGTAGGATTCCATGAATAAACTTTTCTAGAATTAAAATTTACATTTTCCCATGAAGAATCATCGAATTCTACAGAGGCAAAGGCCGGATTATCACCTGCGAAAAATTTACTGGCTTCATCGATTGACGCACCTGCTTTAATTTCTTTATTGGTAAAAACTCTCGGTTTCTCACGAGAATTTTGAGCAAAAGAAAATGTTTGCAACACAATGAATGCAAAAAACAGAAATTTAAAGAGTAGATTTTTTTTCACACTGATAAAATTAAATTTGATTGACGAAATACATGTCCATTGCGCCTTTACCTTTGGTTTCGATTTTCCCACGATACTCAAAACTAAAGCTTTCTTTTATTAACTGATAAGTTGCTTCAGAGATATTTACTCTTCCAGGTTCGCTATTTTGCTCCATTCTTGCAGCCGTATTTACGGTGTCCCCCCAAATATCGTAAGCGAATTTTTTCACTCCTACAATTCCTGCAATCACCGCTCCGGAATGAATTCCAATCCTGATATTTAAAGCATTTGGATTGTGTTGTTTGCGATGTTGAATATAAGAAAGAATTTCTAAACTTGCACTGACTGCATTTTTTGCATGTTGATCATTAGAAACCGGCAATCCACTCACCGCTAAATACGCATCGCCAATGGTTTTTATTTTTTCTAAATTGTATTTTTCCATGATTCTGTCGAACTCTGTAAAGCAGATATTAAGTTCATTAAGAACTTCCTGCACACCGATTCTTTCGGAATTTGCTGTGAAGTTGACAAAATCGGTAAATAAAACAGAAACTTCATCGAAATGTTTTGCGCTTGTTTTCCCTTTTTCTTTTAATTCTTCAGCAACTTCAAACGGAAGGATATTCAGCAATAAATCATCTGATTTCTGTTTTTCTTCAGCGATTTTTTTGTTGTCTTTACGTTTTTGGTTGTAAGAAAACCCTGCAAAACCCAATAACAATAAAGATAAACCAGCTCCAATTGCCCACATATTTTTCTGGGTTTTAGAACTTTCCAAATCTGCTTTGGTAATGGCATCTTTTTTTTCCTGATTGATTTTTGCGATATTTTTTTCCTGGGAATATTTTAAAGCTACAGCTTTTTGCTCTTCATCAAATTTAATCTGAATTTCTTTTCGTTTTAAATCTTCTTCAAGCGCCAATCTTTTTCTTTCTTCGTCAGTTTTTGCCGCAGCCTGTTTTTTTTCGTATTCAAAACGAAGTGCTTTTAATTCTATTTCTTTCTGGAGTTGTATGCGTTTGGTTTCTTCTTCTAATTTTATGCGGGTTCTTTCGTTGGCGACTTCAGTTTCCGATTGTACAGAAGAAAGAGCTTTCATTTTGTCCATTCCATACGTCTCTTCTTTCTTGTCATACATCTTTTTTAGGTACGAATAAGACTGAGTGTAATCCCCAAGGAAAGCATACGCACGATGTAAAACTTCATAATTCTGAATAAAAATTTCCGGAGAAACATAAGTCTTCAATTGAGTAAAATATTCAAGATTTTTTTCCTGCTCTTTTGTTTTGGATTCTAATGCTGAAAGTCTTGACGGATCATTTTTTAGAGCTAAGCTATCTTCCATTATCTTTTTCAGTCCAATAAATCCTTCATGATTTTTGTAATACTGATACATCGGGTCTTTTTCACTACTCAATTTCATTCCTTTAGCTGCATATTCCTCAGCTTTTAGAAAATCTTTTTCTTTAGAATAAATATCTGAGAAATAGTAATAGACCAACGGTAAATTATCTTTCAAATTTTTAGCCTCGTAATAACTTTTAGCCTCATTCAGATATTTTTTTGCTACTTCCAGTTTATTCATTTCAGAATAAATATTAGCCATAAAAATTTTTGCTTCTGCTGTCTGCAAATCATTATGACTCTTTTGGGAAACTTCCAAACCTTTTTGGAAATACTCCAACGCTTTTTTATTATCTCTGCTGGTTAAGAAAAATGTCCCAGCACTTCTGTAGGCGGGATATAAATTTTCAGGATAGTTTTTTTTAACAAAATCGATGTACGTATATAAAGCTGTATAACTGTCTGCGTATTCTTGTTGTATAAAATTGTTGGCAAAAAGACCTTGGTAAGATTCCATCACAATGTTCTTGTCTATTTTTCTGCCTTCTTTATTATACTTTAAAATTTCATTGTAATATTTTGCGGCAACATCACTTTTTTTGTTGACAGCATTCACTCGTGCCAACAGAAAATTGAGAACAGCCCTCTTCTCGTAGTTTTTAGTTTTATGGAGATATTTTTCTGCTTCCAACAAATATTTTTCGCCGGTAACTAAATCATTTTTATGTAAATATAAATTACCTATAAACAAATTTGTTCTTCCTATCTGCTCAACATTATTGTTTTTTAAATAAAAAGGCAATCCTAATTTGGAATATGAAATGGCACTATCAATATTTTTATTCTGGTAATAAATATTGCCTAAATCATCAAATATTTTTGCTCGCTCTTTGTCAGATTTATTCAATTTCAGCTGACTTTTCAGACTGTTTATTTCAACAGATTCCTGCGCTTTGAAAACGGCATTCCCGTAAAAGAGAAAACAGATTATAGCAAAAGAGGTAAATTTATTCTTCAATGATTAGTTATTGCGTTCATCCACAAAAATAGAAAAATCATTCTATTAAATAACAGAATGATTCAAATTGATGAGAAATATTTTTATTTACTTCAAAGATGCAATAGCAGCTTCGTAATTAGGCTCTTGTCCGATTTCAGGAACTTGCTCAGTATAGATTACTTTAGCTTTTTCATCCAAAACAACGACAGCTCTGCTTAAAAGCCCTTTCAAAGGAGAATCAGAAAGAGTTACACCATAATCTTCACCAAAATTACCTCTGAAATCTGATAAAGTTTCAACATTATTTAAACCTTCAGCTGCACAAAATCTTGACAATGCAAAAGGCAAATCTCTTGAAACATTAATTACAACTGTATTATCAAGATTTGAAGCTTCTTCGTTGAATTTTCTTGCAGAAGCCGCACAAATTCCTGTATCAATACTTGGAAAAATGTTCAGAATAACTCTTTTCCCTGTATAATCAGCAAGGTTTTTTTCAGACAAATCTCCAGAAACCATTGTGAATTCCTGTGCATCTTTTCCTACTTCGGGAAGATTTCCTATCGTATTTATTGGATTTCCTTTAAATGTAATTGTAGACATAGTTTATTTATTTAAATTTTTATCAAATTTATTCAAATTCCCGATGAATTTGTTTGAAATAAAGGTTAAATAATTCTTAAAGTGAAAAAACTCATTGATTATTAAAGTGGAAAAAATTAAAATTTAACTAAATTTGTGAAACTAAAAATTTAAATAATAAATAACAGTATAATGTCAGAAAAATCAAAAATCTATTACACCCTTACGGATGAAGCTCCAATGTTGGCAACACACTCGTTTTTACCGATTGTAAAAGCTTTTACAAAACCAGCAAACATTGAGATCGCAGTTCCGGATATTTCTTTGGCAGGAAGAATTTTAGCCAACTTCCCAGAATTTTTGAAAGATGATCAGAAAATCGTTGATGCTTTAGCTCAATTAGGAGAATTGGCAACTCAACCGGATGCAAACATTATCAAATTACCAAATATTTCAGCTTCTGCACCTCAGTTAGATGCAGCTATTGCTGAATTACAAGCTAAAGGTTTCGCAGTTCCGAACTATCCTGCAGAACCAAAAAATGAAGAGGAAAAAGCAATCAAAGCTAAGTATGCTAAAGTTTTGGGAAGTGCTGTAAACCCTGTGTTAAGAGAAGGAAATTCTGACAGACGTGCCCCAAAAGCCGTTAAAAACTACGCAAAAGCAAACCCTCACAGAATGGGTAACTGGGCTTCAGACAGCAAAACTGACGTTGCTCACATGAACAGCGGAGATTTCTACGGAACTGAAACTTCTACTACTCTAGAAAATGCTACAAAATATAAGATCGTTTTCAAAGGAAATGATGGTGCTGAAACTTTATTAAAAGATTTCGCAGGTCTTCAGGCTGGAGAAGTGATCGATTCTTCTGTAATGAACTTAAATTCTTTGAAATCTTTCGTTCAGGAAGCTATCGAAGAAGCTAAAAACAGAAACGTACTTCTTTCTGCTCACCTGAAAGCGACGATGATGAAAATCTCAGATCCAATCGTTTTCGGAGCAATCGTTGAGACTTTCTTTAAAGATGTTTTCACTAAATATGCTGAAACATTTAAATCTTTAGATGTAAATCCAAACAATGGTCTTGCAGATCTTTTCGATAAAATTAAAGGAAACGCTCAGGAAGCGGATATTAAAGCGGATATTGAAACTGCTTTAGCAAACGGACCAAGAGTGGCAATGGTAAATTCTGATAAAGGAATTACGAATTTCCACGTTCCTTCAGACATTATCGTTGATGCTTCTATGGCTGCTTTGGTAAGAGGCGGAGGAAAAATGTGGAACAAAGACGGAAACGAAGAAGATACAGTTTGTATCATTCCAGACCGTTCTTACGCAGGTTTCTATCAATCAGTTATTGATGATATGAAAGCGCACGGAAAACTAGATCCAACCACAATGGGTTCTGTTCCGAATGTAGGTTTGATGGCTCAAAAAGCTGAAGAATACGGATCTCACGACAAGACTTTCCAGGCTACGGCTGAAGGAACAATTGAAGTTCAGGACGAAGCTGGTAACGTTCTTCTTTCTCAGAAAGTTGAAGCGGGTGATATCTTCAGAATGTGTCAGACTAAAGATGCTCCAATCCAAGACTGGGTAAAATTAGCGGTAAACAGAGCAAGACTTTCTGATACTCCTGCTATCTTCTGGTTAGACAAAGGAAGAGCTCACGACAGAGAAATGATCAAAAAAGTTGAAAAATATTTAGCTGATCATGATACAAACGGATTGGACATCAAAATTCTTGATGTAAAAGACGCAATGACGGAAACGTTGAAGAGAGCAAGAGAAGGAAAAGATACAATTTCTGTTTCAGGAAACGTATTGAGAGATTATTTAACAGATCTTTTCCCAATTCTTGAACTTGGAACTTCTGCTAAAATGCTTTCTATCGTTCCATTGATGAATGGTGGTGGTTTATTCGAAACAGGAGCTGGAGGTTCTGCTCCAAAACACGTTGAGCAATTCTTAGAAGAAGGTTATTTAAGATGGGATTCTTTAGGTGAATTCTTAGCTTTACAAGCTTCTTTAGAACATTTAGCACAAACTCAGGGGAATACAAAATCTCAGGTTCTTGCTGATGCATTAGATGAAGCAAATGCTAAATTCCTAGCGACTGATAAATCTCCTGCAAGAAAAGTTGGACAAATCGATAACAGAGGTTCTCACTTCTATTTGGCAATGTATTGGGCGGAAGCTTTGGCAAGTCAAACTGCAGATGCTGAATTAGCTGAACAATTTGCTCCGGTTGCAGAAGCAATGCACGAAAATGAAGAGGTAATCAATGCTGAGTTAATTGGCGCTCAAGGTAAGCCCCAAAACATTGACGGCTACTTCAAAACCGACACTTACAAAACGTATGAGGCAATGAGACCAAGTACTGTTTTGAATGAAATTATTGACGGAATTTAATTCTTGATTTAATATAAATTGAAAGCTCCTTTTTTAAGGAGCTTTTTTGTTTTATGGCTTCCCATAATTTACTTAATGCAATTTTTTTTAATTTTCAATAGTTTTTTAATCGATATTACTTATTAAATACACCTAATAAACTTTAAAAACCTTTATGATAACAACAATTTTAGCTAATAATATATCATTTGGTATATGGGAAATATTTTCGACAATATTTATAATATTATTTATTCTTTCTTTATGTATATATTTTTACAGGATTTCAAAATATAAGCGATATAAGAATTCGAAATATGCACTTACTTCTCTTTCAATCCTATTATTTTTACATTTAATCGCATTTCCTTTTATATACACTCTAATGCTTAAAAATAATCCTGATAGTTTTGAATTTAGAACATCTATTCATGATAATCAAAAAGAAATAATACTTAATGAATGGGCAAATGATTCGAAATCTCTCCCTAGCGAAATTAAAAATCTTGAATATATAAAAATTACAAATAGCGTTATTTTTCAAAAGTCATTAAAAGAATTAAAAAGACTAGAGTTTACTAAAAACCACATAGTCCATTCTGATTTTAATTCCGATATTCGTGGTAACCTTATAGCAACCATTTATATATTTAATAAAGAAGGTATTTTAAAAAATAAATTATATAAAAGTGGTAGTCAAACCGAATTGGATTCTACTAAATTTGGAAGTGTAATAAATCAACAGATAAATTATCTTAAAAATGAACTTCAATATTACAAAACTAAAAAAGTACAATTAGACAGGAATAATATTTGGACTTATACTTCATTACTTCCCTATAGCACATCTTCAATATTTACAGGAAATATGTCTCCCATAACACCTACTGCTAATATATTTTATTCAATTCATTATTTTATAATTTACTGTATTGGAATAGGAATTTTTATTCATTTTCTAATTATAAACATAACTTTTTTAATTAGGAATCGAAATTTTTAATTTCTTTTTGCTGAATTTAATTTAAATTTCTGCTTGAATTTTAAAGTATTCTCAACATAATAATCAAACATGAGCTTTTCTCCATTTAATCATACTCAAAATAAATAAACCTAAAATTCCCAAAACAAAATATCCTTCTGCGACTTCAAGCTGAACCTGAGGTTTGATGAGCGCTACAATTCCATAACTTATGGCAGAAGTGATGATAAACACTACCCCACCGGTCATTCCACCTGCAAGTCCGGCTGAATTGGGAAATCTTCCGATGCAGTATGAGAAATAATTATTAAAAATAAATCCTGCAGTTACGTGAATGACGAATGCAAAAGCAACCAAACTGTAAATATTATTTGAAAAATAAGATGCAATAAACATCAAAACAATCAACAGCAATTGAATAAAATTGGCATTTCTAATTTTAGGTAAAAATGCTTTATTGATTAATGCTTTTCCTAAAAAACCTCCCGCCATCCAGGCAAAACCAAGAATCAGAGAAACGTATCCTGCAACAACTTCAGAATACCCCATTTTATGTTCGATAATGAAAGAGCCACACAGATTAAAAAACATAATCATCGAGTAACTCAACCCGCACATCACCATTCCGTAGAAAAAATCTTTCGCTTTAAACATCGAGTCGTATTCTTTCAGCAAGAATTCAACATTGAAGGGATTTCTTTTCTTTAAAGTTTCCCCTGAAAAAATCAATTCAAGAATTAAAAGAACCAAACTATATCCCGCCAAAACATAGAAATTAGATTGCCAACCGAAAATTTTCTGTAAATAGCCGCCAATAAACGGCGCAATAATAGGACCTACTGACCATACAATCGTCATGATACTGAGATAATGTTTCCGCTCATCTCCTTCATAAACATCCACAAAAAAAGCACGTTTAGAAACCACTGCAAATCCTGACAAAATCCCCTGCAATACACGCATTGCATAGATTACAAAGATATTTTGAGTCGTTGCAGTAATCAGGAAAGAGACAATAAATAAAGCCAAAGAAGCCATTGAAATTTTGTATCGTCCGAAAGAATCAACAATACTTCCTGCAAAAAACTGCGTGATGCCATAACTTATCAAAAATATCGATAAAGTAAGCTGAATATTGCTTTCGGGTTGGTGAAGTTCGGTCGCCATACTCGGCATTGAAGGCAAATAAATATCTGTTGCCAAACCCGACATCGGAATCATTGCAAAAGCCAAAATCGTTGCAATAAATTTATTTTTCTCTTTTAACATCCGCATGAAATTTTCAAGCCCCAAAAGTCCGACTTTTTATTTGTTCAAGCGTGTTTCTTTAGATTAATAATTCTGAAATAATATATAATTAAATTCAATCGTAAATGTAATGTGATTTGCTTTTTCTATACTTTAAGATAACTTCCGAATAATTTTAATCATTATAAATTATTTGAAAATTTTTAAAATCTTCTTTTTGTAAAATTTTAATTTGTAATTTTAAGGAAGAGTTTCACAAAAAGGATCAGAATTATGGAAAATATAAAATTTGAAATTACACCTTACCAAGACGAATTGCATCTGCTAATTGATGGTAAAAAAGTTGGTTATATGTCAATTTCCGTTGCCGGAAGACTGCTCAATGTCTATTACACTAAAATTGATGAAGATATTGAAGGACATGGTTACGCCAAACTCCTTTTAGACAGACTAGTAAGTTTTGCTGAAGAAAAAGATCTGATGATTGATCCTGAATGCGATTTCGTAAGACAACAGCTTGAAAATCACCCGAAAAGATATAAAGGAATTTGGCACGAATAAATTATTCCCACCAATTCTGAAAATGATACGATGTATTATTTAAATCTAATTTTTCACCGATTTTCGGAGTGAGAATATGCAAATTTTTCTCTTTTCCGAGCGTCGTCACTTTTTGCAATGGCTCATTCCAGGGATGTAAAGCCAGAGCAAATTTCCCGGAATGAACCGGAATAATATTTTTTGCCTGAATATCTAAACTTGCCTGAATAACATCTTCCGGCAAAGCATGAATGTATTTCCAGGCCGGATTGTATTGCCCGTTTTCCATGATTGCAAAATCGAAGGGACCGTATTTTTCACCAATTGTTTTAAAGTGAGTATCATAACCGCTGTCGCCGCCTAAAAATATTTTTTTCGTAGGCGTTTCAAGAACATAAGAAGTCCACAACGTTGTATTTCTTTGGAATTTTCTTCCCGAAAAGTGTCTTGCCGGGGTAAATGTGATGTTAAAACCATCTTTTAAGGCAACACTTGCGCCCCAATCTTCTTCAATAATCTGATCTTCAGAATATCCCCATCTTTCAAGATGGGCTCCCACTCCTAAAGGCATAATTGCTTTCCCTACTTTCTCACGGATTGCTTTTACCGTCGGAAAATCTAAATGATCGTAATGATCATGTGTAATCACCAAATAATCAGTATTCGGAATATCTTGAGGTTTAAACAAATCTGAACCCTCAAAAGCTTTATTAAAAAACTTAAAAGGCGAACCAAATGTGCTTAAAACCGGATCAATCAAAAATGAGACTCCATCGATTTTTATAAAATAAGAAGAATGCCCCATCCAAATGAAAACATCTTCGTTAGCTGAAATACTATTTAAATCTGTATGAATTGCCGGAATTGCATGTAAAGGCTTCAGTAACGGATCTTTTTTACCAAATAAAAAATCGAACATTACTTTTGGCATAGAAAAACCTTCAGCAATCTGTGGGGTAAAACTCTGATTTTGAAACTGCTTATCTTTATAATTCTTAGAATTAAGTATTTTTTCCAGACGTTTTCCTTTCGGTGCTGCTCCAAAAACTTCCTGAGACATTACAAAATATGTGGCTGCAACCAGTACCGTGATCAATATAATTAAATAAATCATCTTTAAAATTTGATATTCAAATGTAAAAAACTTTCTTTAAGTTTAATACTCTTTCATCAATGACGCATGAAAGTGAATTTTACTTTTTTTATTTTTAATTTTTGATAAGTAAAAATTATTTTACCGCAAAAGAGGCAAAAGAATAATCTTAAAAATAGAAATTCAAAAGCTTACAAAATGTAGAAAACTTATAGTTATATTAGTTTTGCAAACTTTTGAAGAACTTCAACGAAATAAAATCTTTTGATTCTTTTGCGGTTAAAAGAAATATTATCCAAATTATATTTAAAAGTTTTTAAATTCGTTTACCAAAAAACTATATCCTTTGAAATATTTAATATTTACATTATTTCTTATAAGCTTTGCTTCCTGCACTTCTGTAAAGAAATATAACGAACAAAGATTAAACATCATTTCTCCTGACAAACTACGTCATGACGCTGATTTTGCGTACAAAAAACTTCAGGAAATGCATCCAAATTTAAACTGGTATATTTCAAAAAAAGAACTCGATTTTAAATTTGACAGTTTAAAATCAACCATCAACAAACCTTTAACCCCAACTCAGTTTTATTTTAAACTGCAACCTGTCATCGCTCAAATCCGTGAAGGTCATTTATCATTAAAAATTCCGGCAAAAAGATTTTCAAAAAAAGAAATTAAAGCTTTAAAAAATAAGAAAGGTCTGTTTGGAAGATTTGAATATCATGTAGAAAATGATCATTTGTATTTTATCGAAAACAAAGATTCTATTCAGAACATCAAACCGGGAACTGAGCTTTTAAGTATTAATGATGTTCCTGTTTCAAACTATCTCAAGAAATACCGTGAGTTGATAAGCAGTGACGGTTACAACACTACTTTTTATTCTTATTATCTTAAAGATGTTTTCTTTAACTTTTTTGTTGCCGAAAAAGGAATAGTGGACAGTGCAAAAATTGAAACCCTTTTCAATGATAAAAAACAAACTCTGATTTTAAAACGGGAAAGCAAAAACAAACAAGAAATTGAAAAAGACAAAGCTGATAAAAAACGAACTCCTGAAAAAAAGATCAACGATTATGTTGCTTCAACGAGCTCTTACAACAGAAGTTTTAAGTTTTTAGATAAAGATAGTACAATTGCTTACATGAAAATCAAAAGTTTCTCAAGATCATTTTCAGATAAATTTTATAAAGAATCTTTTACAAAAATCAAAAATGCAGAATCTTCGTACCTCATCATCGACATTCGCGAAAATTATGGTGGTTCGCTGTACGAAATCAATCAACTCTATTCTTATCTTGCTCCTGAACCCTTTGTTTTGATAAAACCTTCACAGCTTACATCAAGAGTAACGCCGCTTAAAACCAATTATTTCAGAAAGTCAAATCCGTTGCAATATACTGTTAAAAGTCTGGCTTATCCGGGATATTTCTTTTATCAGGCATTGAATGTTTACAAAGGAAAAGATGGTGTTGCTTACTATAAAATGAAAGAAAATAAGCCGACAAAGCCTAAAGAAAATGCTTTCAAAGGGAAAGTGTATGTTTTGATTAATGGCGGAAGTTTTTCGGCATCATCCGTTATTTCATCTAAATTAAAATTTGACAAACGAGCAACATTAGTTGGCGAAGAAACCGGCGGCGCAAATGACGGAACGGTTGCAGGGTTTTACTCTTATCAACAGCTCCCCAATTCTAAAATAGATTTACCGATTGGACTGCTTTTAATACAACCCAATATTACCTTTGAAAATACAAAAAAAGGAGTCACTCCCGATGTGGAAATTGAGCAAAGCATGCAGGATATTATTGATCAAAAAGATTCGCAGCTTGATTGGGTGAAAGCAGAAATTAAGAAGGAGAAAGAAAGTTTAAAAATTGCAGATTGATGAAAAACTTGATTAAATATTTAAAGTTTGTTGTCATCTTCATTATTTCTTGGTTTACAATTCACACCATCTACATCATCATTGATGGATTGTCTGACAGCGGTGAAAAAGCAGATATTGCCATCATTCTCGGAAATAAAGTAAATGAAGACGGAACTCTATCTGCAAGACTTGAAAAGCGTTTGGAAACCGGAATTGAATTGTACAAAAATCAGCGTGTTAAAAAAATTCTGGTAACTGGTGGTTTAGGTAAAGAAGGTTTTTATGAAGCTGATAAAATGAAAGAATTTTTAATCAGCAATGCAATTCCTGACTCTGTAATTCTGGTGGATAATTACGGCAACAATACAAGGTTGACCGTTGAAAATTCTTTAAAATTTCATCAAAAATATAAGTTTAAAAGCATCATCGTTGTTTCGCAGTATTTTCATGTGACCCGCACAAAAAAACTTTTTAAAGAAAAAGGTTTTATGAATGTAAAAAGTGTAAGTCCGAAATATTTTGAATGGCGAGATTTGTATTCTATTTTGAGAGAATTTCCAGCTTATTATACTCAGTAGAGTTTTCATAAATGTTTAAAAGAAAATTCTGTAGTTTTAGGATATGAAAAGTACATTTTTTTCCGTTCAGAAAAAGAGTTCGGCGTATTTTAAAAATACGTTCAGTGATTCGATGTATCATATTTTCTTGTTTAATGGAAACGGAAAAATCATTGTTGATTTTATAGAATACAATTTTATAGGAAAAACGGTATTTTTCACTTCACCTTTTCAGAATATTCAGATTTTAAGTGAGACTGAGATTGAGATTGAAGTGTTGAACTTTCATGGTGACTTTTACTGTATAGAATTTCATAAAAAAGAAGTGGCGTGTAACGGTTTACTTTTCAACAACATTTATCTTTTTCCGCATTTTTCGTTAACCGATGAAGTTTATCAGGAGATTTCAGATTATTTTTCAAAAATCAAGGAAGTAAATCATAACGAAGATTTTTCAGGTTCGGTTCTACAGTCATACCTTCAGTTAATTCTCGCCATTTCAAGCAGGGAAAAGAATAAATTACTTCCGGATAAGGAAATAATAAAAGATGATTTTAATGAACTGAAATTATTTCAAAACCTTGTAGAAGAGCATTTTATTGTAGAAAAAAGTCTGTCTTTTTATGCGGATTTGCTGCATGTAACCTCAAATACTTTAAGCAAGAAAATTAAATCTAAATTTAATAAAACTCCTTCTCAAATTATTCAGGAACGGGTAATTCTGGAAGCAAAAAAACAGATTCATCTTACCCGAAAATCAATTAAAGAAATCGCTGTGGAACTCAATTTTAATGATGAATTTCATTTCAGCAAATATTTCAAAAAATACGTAGGAATTTCACCGACGCAGTTCAGAAAAGAAACTGGAATTTCTATCGTGGCAGATTTGTACAAATAACTTCCACAATCGTCCATTTCATTAGCTATTAGCTCGGCATAACTTTGTCAAAAAATAAATTATGCTGGAACTTTTAGCAAACTCACAGAAAAACTTCATTCACTTTTTAAGAATAAGTATTTTTATTGTAATGGCCTGGATCGGAGGTCTCAAAGCTTTTCAATATGAAGCGGAAGGTATTATTCCTTTTGTAGCCAATTCTCCTTTTATGAGTTTTTTTCTTCAAAAAAACGTTTCTGATACCGATAATTACAAACTTCACAAAAATAAAGAAGGCGAAGTAGTTCCTGAAAATATTCAATGGCACAAAACCAACGGAACTTATATTTTTTCTTACGCTCTAGGAAGTGTAATCTGTATCATCGGAATTCTGGTGCTTTTAGGAATTTTATATCCTAAAGTTGGAGTTTTAAGCGGAATTCTAACCGCCGGAATGTCGGTAATCACGCTTTCTTTTCTTATTACAACACCAGAAACCTGGGTTCCGGCTTTGGGTGGAGATCAGCATGGATTTCCTTATTTATCCGGAGCGGGAAGATTGGTTATTAAAGATATTATTATGTTGGGTGCAGGTTTGATTATTGCATCAGATTCTGCGAAAAGTATTTTGAAAAAGGAGTGATTATATTTTTTAGGTTTCAGCGGCACCGAAACCTAAAAAAGCTCCCAACTTGGGAGCTTTCAATAGCACTATTTTCAATTAATTGATATGTTCTACGCTAAGGATTTCGATTTTTCTATCTCCCTCCTTAAAAGGCCAGCTAATAACTTCACCTTCTTTGTTTCCTACAATGGCCAATACAATATCAGAAAGTACAGAATATTTCCCTTTCTTCACTTTTGCCTTGTCATCGGAAACAATCGTAAATTTTTGCTCTTGAGGATGTGAAGAATCTTTTATTTTTACCTCACAGTTGATGGTTACGATATCTTTTGGTAAATCACGGCGTAATACCTGTTTTGCACTTCTCAGTTGCGCAAGAAGTATTTTCTCTTCTTCAGCCGTTGTTTTTTTTCTTCTTAAATGGTCTTTTATTAAATCATATACTCCTGTGGTTAAAATAATCTGTTCTGACATAATTTTATTTTTAAAAAATGAAATTTCCGAATGCCGAATATTGACTCAGACATAGCCATAGCTCACAAAAAATTTGTGATAAGGTATGCAGAATGCACATTCAGAAAAATAAATTGGGTTAAATACTTAACAATGCCCTGCCCTGAGTCTCGACAGGGATATTAAATAAACTCTTTAGAATTTTTTAAAAATTTGTCATCATGCAGATATGACAAAGACAACGAAAGCGTAATCGAAGAATACTTCACCGGAAAAAAGTACTTTGTTGTCATTTAATTGATATTGACACGAAGATACAACTTATAATTGATATTAAAAAGCTGCATCTTCGTTAGGTATTTTCACAAATTTCTTTATTATTTCTTTTGGAATTCGTTCAATAGATTTCCTATCTGCTGAACATACTTTCCATAAAAAATTCTGTACCAATATTTTGCTAACAAGAACAGACCAAAAAGACCAGCAGCAAGCATAGAAATAATTGTGGTCGCTACCTGGAGATTACTCAACGGTTTACGATGTGGGAGAAACTCGATCACAATAATCAGTTCACAAACCAAAAATGGGACAAATGAAAGCATAAATGATAAATAATACTGCTTATTAAGGTCAAACTGGTACATGAGGTCTTTCAGTGAATCGTAAGTTTTCATCATCGGGTTGCCTATGTTATTATATAATTTAAAAAACTTACTGAAGAAGAACGAAACCACAATTAGCATTGATACCAACAATACTGTCAAATAAAATTTAAACTTAAATGGAGCTTCAGGAACAGATATCCAGACTATTGCAAAGCCAAAAATTAATATTCCAACGGTTGACCAAAATTCCATTCGCATGTTTTTTCTGATTTTTTCAAGCGGAAGATTGATCTTATTTTTATGTTCAATGCTGATTTCGGGTGTTTCATCAGAAACATCATCATTCCAGGCGTTTTTTAGGTCATCTATATTCATAATGTTTGTTTTTTTTTAAATTCTTGGATGGAAGTTCGGAGATGGATGCTGAAAGTCTTCCAACTTCAAACTTCCCGCATTCTGCCTTGATTATTTAAAATATCTTTCAGTTTATTTTTGGCGCGATTCATTTTTACTCTTACATTTCCTTCGGAAATTCCCATTTGATCAGCGATTTCTCTTCCTGAAAAATCTTCGAGATAATAAAATATAAATGCTTTATCGATAGGATTCAGCTGATTGATGGCTTTATACATTTCAGCAAGCTTATCCTCTTTTTCATGATCATATTCATCCTCAATAATTTTATAATTCGAAAAATCTTCATTGGCTATAAAACTTCTTTTCTTTTCAGATTTTAAGAAAATTATCGCTGTATTCAGTGCGATTCTGTACAGCCATGTTGAAAATTCACTTTCACCTTTAAAATTAGGATACGCTTTCCAGACCTGATACGTAATCTCCTGAAAAAGATCATCGCGGTCATCTTTATCATCCATATACATTTTAGAAATCTTAAAAATAATTCCTTTATGCTTATCGATTTTGGTAATAAATTCCTGTTGTGAGGTCATGGTTCTTTACTCTCTGTAGAGTTAGTAGTTTTTTGATATAAATGTTACAATTTTTTTTCTTTTTTTCGATAATGATCCAATCATCTTTCACCAAACAAAAAATTTAAGAAAATCAACACATATCATTTAACTCATCTTCATCTCGCTGCATTCATGGCGCAAAATTTGTGTTTTATGTTGAACATCACAAAAAAATATTAATATGCCTTACCTTACAAAACAAGACAGCAAAAACTTTGAACTTTATTACGAAGATTTCGGTTCCGGACAACCGATTATTTTAATTCACGGTTGGCCATTGAGCGGAAAATCATGGGAACTTCAGGTTCCTGTACTTTTAGACTTAGGATATCGTGTCATCACCTACGACAGAAAAGGTTTCGGAAAATCTTCTCCTACGTTAGATGGTTATGATTATGATAGCCTGGCTGCCGATCTACACGAACTTATCACGCAATTAGAATTAAAAAATGTCATCCTTTTCGGGTTCTCTATGGGCGGAGGTGAAGTTGTACGTTATTTAACCAATTACGGTTCAGAAAATGTAGATAAAATAGCCTTGATCTCATCTATCATTCCTTTAGTAAAACAGAAAGATGATAATCCACATGGAGTTTCCGAAGAAGAATTATATGGAATTTTAACCAGCCTTAAAACTGACAGAGTAACTTTCCTTGAAAGTTTCCATAAAAACTTTTACAATTACGGATTGCTTTCTCAAAAAGTCAGTCAAAAACAGCTGGATTATGACTGGAGCATTGCATCTTGCGCCTCTCCTATCGCAACGATAAAGTGTGCCGAAAGCTGGGCAAATACAGACTTTCGACCAGAGTTAGGAAATGTAAATGTAAAAACATTGATTGTACATGGTGATGACGACCAGATTGTACCAATAGAAACAGCAGGAAAACAGGCCGCAGAAGGAATTGCGGATAATGATTTTGTCATTATTGAAGGCGGACCACATGGATTAAATGTAACGCATGCAGAACTGTTAAATGAAACCTTAACTAAGTTTCTAACTAACAACTAAGTTTTAAGTTTCAATATATTTGAAACTTAATGATCAAAAAAACCGCAATAGAATGTATTGCGGTTTTTTGCATCAAAGTTTAAAACTTAAATCTTTAGAAAATATAATCTGTACTCAAAAAATTAGAATCATGGTCTCTCACAATCGTATTCAACAATTCTTTATTTGAATCTGTAATTTTTGCAGCAACTAAAGAACGGATAGAAAATGAGCGAAGTGCATCAAAAACAGAAAGCGTACCTTCCGCACTGTCTTTTCTTCCGGTAAAAGGAAAAACATCCGGTCCACGCTGAGCTTGACAATTAATATTTACCCGGCTTACCAGATTTACAAAAGAGTCGATTAACTTTGAGACTTCCATCGCATCTTCACTGAAAATACTCACCTGCATTCCGTGATTTGCATTCACCTGATAATCTATTGGCTCTTCAATATCATCAAATGGAACCACCGGAATTACCGGGCCAAACTGCTCTTCGTGATAAAGTTTCATCTCACTGTTTACGGGATAAACCACAGCAGGGAAAACAAAAGATTCTTCTGTAAATCCGCCATTTTCATTAAGGACTTTTGCTCCTTTTGATAAAGCATCGTCAATACATTCTTTCAGATAAGGTGGTTTATTAACTTCCGGAAGCGGAGTAATTTTCACATCTTTTTCCCAAGGAAGTCCGGGCTTCATTTTAGAAACAGCTTCCGTTAATTTCTGTGTAAATTCTTCAGCAACATCTTTTTGAACAAAAATTAATTTCAAAGCGGTACATCTTTGTCCGTTAAAAGAAAGCGCGCCTAATATACATTCGCTTACTGCAACATCAAGATTTGCATTTTTTGTAACAATTGCTGCATTTTTTGCATCCAGACTTAAAATTGCTCTTAAACGGTTTACTTTCGGGTGTAATTTTTTCAAACCATTGGCTACTTTACTCGAACCGATAAATGCTAAAACATTTACTTTTCCGCTTTCCATGATGGGAGTGATAATTTCTGAACCTTTTCCGTATAAAGTATTTACTGTTCCTTTTGGAAAAGCTTCTTTAAATGCTTTCAATAATGGATAATGTGCTAAAACACCATGCTTAGGAAGTTTAAACAAAATCGTATTTCCCATAATCAAAGCAGGAATCAGTGTGGTAAAAATTTCGTTTAAAGGATAATTAAAAGGCCCCATACTCAAAACTACACCAAGAGGTGCTCTTCTGATTTGGGCAATCGTTCCTTCTGCCTGCTGAAAACGTGAAGATTCTCTGTCTAAATCTTTGAGAGCATCGATCGTCTGGTTGATATAATCAACCGTTCTGTCGAATTCTTTGGTAGAATCGGGCAACGTTTTTCCGATTTCCCACATCAGTAATCTGATAATTAAATCACGCTCTTTTATCATCAGATACACAAATTTCTGCATGCATTTTATTCTTCCTTCCACAGACATCGTCGGCCATTCTCCCAATCCGTTATCATAAGCTTTTACCGAAGCTTCCAAAACTTCCATCGCTTCTTTTGGGCTTATATTCGGAATGCTTCCTAATTTTTTTCTTTCTAAACCGTTCTCTGTTTTAATACAGACCGGCGAATAAATATCCGTGACATCTCCTTTCCATTCTATCAATTCTCCGTTAAGGAGATATTCTCGCTGGTGAATTTCGGGAACTTTATATTCTTCTGGAATTTCATTTTCTGATTTAAAAAGGTCACTGAATAACGCTTGATTATTTAAACTCATAAATTGTATATTTTAATAGTTTGAAATTTGAAAGAATAAAGTTAGACCTAAAAATCCGTTTTTAAAAGAGACAATTAATAGATTTGCTCTATCTGGTGCGTATTTGAATAAGAATTAATACACAACAAAAAACTCAGCGTTGTTGCTGAGTTCGATTTATTTTTCTGTTGATTTTAATGCCCAGAACACGAGTAACGGCTGCATAAATAATCGTGCTAATCTCTTTCCGTCGGTATTTAAGCCGAAACTGTTTCGATCGTTTTTATATTGCGCAATATTTCCCGGAAAAACGGCAGTGAAAAAAGTTCCTGCTATTTTACCTACAATAGATTCATACTTTTTTGGAGTGGCGATAATAGCTGTTCCTAAAGCAATCTCTGCAATCCCTGAATAAACAACGGTATCATCTTTTTCCAGCGGAACCCAATTGGGAACCTGAGCCTGAAATTCTTTTCTTGCAAATGTGAGGTGACCTATTCCTGCGGTGATCAACATGGCTCCGAGACCATATTTTGCGATGGTTTTGATGGTTTCTGATTTCATAATGTATATTTTGTGATACATCTATTAAGTCAAGAATGATTCCAATCTTATGTTTATTTCTGTTAAAAATCGCTGCTTTGAATTAATTTTTCTTTCTAAATTCTTTTTTCAGTTTAATAATGACTACTCTATTACGCCCCTTATTTCCGTAAAGTGCAGTTGCCTGATTTCCCTTGATGATATTCATTTTCTTAATTTTATTAGGATCAAAATCTTTTAAGGTTTTAGTTTCCACAATTTCGCCATCAATTACCCATAAAGGTTCGTTGCTTCCCTGAATGGATGAAGGTGCGCCTCTTCCCATTATTCGAGGTGAAGAATAAGCATTGTTTTGATTAACTGTTAAACAAGATATTTTCCCTTGAAGACTGGCAAGAGCCGAAGTCTTTACTGAATCATTTTCCTGAGCATTAACAGAAACAATTCCACCGGCTGTTAAGATAAAACCAATGGCAAACTTTGAAAAAAGTGAGTTGATTATTGAATAATGCATATTTCTATTAAGCTGAGATTCGTAAAAATTTCCGCAGGTATTTTGAGATGAAGAATCAGAAAAATAGCCTAAAATTTCATCATCAGAATCTTTCGTAAAATCTCTGACGGTTTTTGAACAAACAGCACAGAATCTTCCTTTTTCCTGTGGAGTCATGCTTTCCCATTTTTCATGACAAGGCTTTGGTATCGTAATTTTCATAGTCTCTTTATTATTAAAGATGCAGTATGGAATAAAAGGGTTGGAAAACAAATTGAAGATTACCTCAACAATAGATTTAAAAGTGATAATTATTATTATTCGAATAAATATCTTATTTTCAAATGATTGTAAATATTACAAATCGATTATTTTTTATAATTTTAAAACTATGAAAAAACAGAATTTACTCAGAATGGACAATGTCGGAATTGTAGTAGAATCCCTCGACGAAACGATTTCTTTTTTTCTTGAACTTGGTCTGGAGCTGGAAGGAAGATCAATGATTGAAGGCGAATGGGCCGGTCGTGTAACAGGTCTTGGCAATCAATCTGTAGAAATTGCCATGATGGTTACCCCAGACGGAAACAGCAGACTGGAACTTTCGAGATTCATTAATCCAAAAGTAATCGAAGATCATCGCAACGCTCCCGTAAATGCTTTAGGTTATTTACGTGTTATGTTTGCCGTTGCAGACTTAGACGATACGCTCAAAAGACTTTATAAACATGGCGCCCAACTTGTGGAAGAGGTCGTTGACTATCAAAATATATATAAACTTTGTTACATTCGTGGTCCTGAAGGAATTCTTATCGGACTGGCAGAAAAAATTGAAGACAACAAAGCCTAATTAAACTTTTAGAAGTCAAGAGAAAAAAGAATAAGTTAATAAGTCTATCAAATCATACATCTCCAACATAAGACTTGACAATATAATTCTTCATGATTTTATTTATATTTGAAAAATCTTATCCTGCGAAATACAATAGAACAGGTCAAATAGGCAATCCAAAAAATTAATGCAAATGAAAGAAGAAAATATCAACAGGCTCAATTCCTTATTCTCAAATTTAAAATCGGAAGAACAAAAACTCAAAGAAAGTCTGGAGAAACAAAAAAGCGAAGACGATTTATTTATTGAAGGTTTTAAAACGCTTTGCAAGAACTTCATCGATCCAAAAATGCAGGAATTCAGAAGAATGTTGAGAGAAAACGGATTTGGCTGCAAGATTTCATTTAATGAAGAAATTAAAAATGGATTAGGCATCAATTCACAAACCAATATAAAACTTCAGATCTCAAGAAATGTAGATTCTAATTTTTATGCCAATGATAAGTTTCCGCATATCATGTTTGTTGCTGATAAAAATTTAAAAAGAATTGTTGTACATCAGGATACAATTTTCCAAAACGGTATCGGAATCGCTGCGTTGAAAGAACAAAATTACACGCTGAAAACACTTGATGAAGAAAGTGTAGAAAAAGAAATTCTGGAATCTATTGAAAATATTTTAGTGAATAAATAACATATAAAAACCTGCTGTGTGGCAGGTTTTATTGTACTTGATACATTTTATCCCTGAACATCTTCAAGATGAAAATACCTCGGATCAGGATATTGAAATTCAAAATCCAAATCTTCAATTAATTTTTTTGGAGAAATCGTTCTTCCGACATCTGTTCTTTCACCAAAATAAGGCAAATCTTTCTGAGCATTAATCACTTCTTCTTTGTTTGGATGAATCGGAGCGACAACGTTATATACTTTAGATTCGGAATGATTGTCCAACATTTTATCAACTACCGAACAAATATCTGAGTAGTGAATATGATTCACCAACTGATCTATATTGGAAATATTATAATTCTTCAAAAGTCTCTGATCTCCCATCAACCCAGCCAATCTTAAAATATTGGTCTGTGGAAATCTATCTAAAATAAAACTTTCACTTTCTACTTCTTGTGCAGGTTTATCGTCTTCTGTAAAGTCTTTTTCAGTTTCAGGATAAACGCCCGTCGAACTTGTCAAAAACAATTGACCTTTAAAATCTCCAAGAAAATTCAGCAAGTTTTCACGTTTGTCATTCATAGGAATTTGAGCACCTCTGATTCCCGAAAACGGAACACTGATGATAATAGCATCCAGTTTTTTTGCTGCAGCCCATTCTTTCATCTCTGGATTCAATTCATTAGGAAAACTGACTAAAGTGGCGTGATATCCTTTAGATTGTAGATCTTCAACCTTTGATTCTGTAGTCGTGGTTGCATAGATTTCATATTGATTTGATAATCGTTCTGCAATGTGATTTCCGAGCCAGCCGCAGCCGATGATGCCTATTTTTTTCATATTTAGTTTTTGAGTATTATTTCAGTGATTCGTAATTGTTATCGGGATTTTGGAAGTTTTGAAGGATACGAGTGATATAAATAACATTATTCTCAATTTTATAAATAATCGTATTATGTTTTGTCAAAAGGTATTTTCTAAAATCTGAGTCTTCATATCGGGAGAATATTACTTTTTCAGAAGCAATAATTTCCAATGCTTTGTCATATTTATCATAAAAATCCAACAATACATCCAAAGACCATTCTTTTAATAAATAATCTTCAATATTTTTAAAGTCCAGATCTGCACTAGCTAATATCTCTATTTGCATCATTTTTGTACTTTTTTAATCTCTCGTCTCTTTCTGATTTCCAGGTTTCATAAGGAATTGTTCTTCCGTTTTTAATATCTTCCTCAGAGCGTTTCAGAGACTCCAGAATTTCTTCTTTGGTGTCGTTGCGCCATTGTTTTGGTTCGATGGTTTTTGAGATTACTAAAAGTTCTTCCGGTGTGAATCTTTTTTCTTTTAGTTTCTTGAAAAAAGTAGGTTTCTTAATTCCTGATTTCTCAATAATATAAGACATTTTGAAAGGAGAATTTTTTAGAATCTCATCAATATTATTTTGAATCTCGATGTATTTTTCTATTTCTGCTGTCATGTGTTTGAAATTTTAGATTCTTAATTTTAGATTTTAAATCGATAAAAAAGATACTTTTTGTATCATTTATTGATACAAATGTAATCAATTTCTGATTCTAAATTATAAAATGAATATCAAAAGCACTGAATTTATTTGAAACTATCCTTATTGTTTCCATACAGTTTGTCATCCTGAAAGGATCTCAATACGAATCATCTCATAATTTTTTTAAATACTGCGCTTAGATTCCTGCGGAATGACAAATATTGTAGCCTATGTTTATTTTTAAGATTGAAGCTATACTTAAATTCTTACAGAAATCGGAGATTCAGCGTAGCCAATGACAGGAACAATTGTTTCCATACTGTTTGTCACTTCCGCAAATCTCTCACTTGTCTTCATTACTTATCTCCAAAAATATAATACTCATCCAATCAAACTGATTATTAAATGATTATGAGACGTCATTTATCCTTCGCGAGAGGTTTAATGAAGCTTCGAACAGGTGTTTTAATGATCAAGAGAGGTTTTTCAATGGTCTGAATATATCATTTACCGTTCCGGATACGTACACGAAAGATTCGATGCGGTTGTTTATATATCTCTACTAATCTTTTACCTGTCGAGATAGGTTGTGTAACCTGTCTGAATGGTTAAGTAACTCCATCGGAGGCAACACCAACCACAATGGATCTTTGATGAACGTATCGGAATAGGTTATACAACATATCGAAACCTTTACGGAACGTATTGGGACTTCTTCAGAACGTATAGCGATATATGTTTTACGTATCCTGAAGGGTTGAGAACCTCAAATGTGGGGTTGGGAACGTGTCGATAATGATTTTCGCTGGTGCTGGAGCTATGATCTTTTTTTGTAAATCACAATGTTGCGTCAGCGAGGTATGTCTTGAATACGTCGAATGTTTACCGCAACTTGTTGGGGACTTCCTGCAATTGCAGGAGATTACAAGGTTTTTTTTAAATAAAATGCGGATGCGGGAGGTTTGTTTTAAGGGTGTTTGTGAAGTTTTGCGGATGCGGATGGTTTTTTATTTGGGGTTATTTTAAATGTAAATATTTTCATATTGTATTACGCTGACGCGAGCTTCAAGCTCGTGCTGTGATTTATTTGTAGGTACGAGCAAGATGCTCGCACCAGCGGTGGAGAATAATCATTCCGTAAAAATACTGAACGGATTATAAAGGAGCTTTCATAGATTGTACTTGTATTTCAAATAAAATCAGCTATTTACGTGTTTCCGTAACTATTTAGACTTCAAAATAGATATATTTGAAAACTAACATAAAATTATATAACCATGAGTGATTTAGATTACAACTCAATTAAGAGGAAAATTGAAAATCAAAAATGTTCTGAACATAATAAGAATCCTCAATTTATAAAGACTTTAAAGGGATTTGAAATTAAAGCTTGTTGTGAAAACTTCAGAAGTGAATTAGTTAAAAAATCGGAAAAGATTATTGCTGAGGAAACAAAAAAGTCAATTGAAAAAATGATGAAAAATATATTTAAAAAGTGATAAATTCTAAGGGATTAACAATAGTTTGATGAAAATTATTAAGAAAAATTCTCACATCATCTAATCCATCGTTATTAAATTAAGTAAAATATTTCCACATTATAATGATTTAATTTATTTTTGAAAAAAAACAGTTATGACAGATATTTCGACAGAACCCAACAATTTACTATTACACTATTACCTAGAAGACGGTAGTCATTCAATGGATGCTTTACTACTTAATAGAGCTGAAAATGAATTATTAAAAATCTTCAAAGAAATTGCAACAGTACTAGATGTTGATATTATTGTTGAAACTCAGGCTTTAGAAGAAGGAGGTCTTAAAGCTATTTACAAATTTGTAACCAAGAAAAAATATAGAAAAAATATTACTATTATTTCCACATTCATAGGAACCATTGCTTCAGCAGTCCTTATAAATGTTGCGACTGACAAATTTAATACTGATGAAGAAATAGAAAATCTTCAAAAACAGGAATTGCGTTTAAAAATTCAGAAATTGAAGAATGAAGTTGAGAAACAAGAAAATGAAAAAGAAGAAAAACCAAATATTGATCAAAATTACTTATTGAATCAGTTCAGAGATCCAGAAACGATAGAGCAAATTTCAAATTATATTTCAGAAAGCAATAAAGTAAAAATTTATAAATCAAATTTTTACCGAAATATTAAAAGTGAACAGAAGGTTTTAAAGGTTTCAACGCAGTTAATTGATGAAAATCAAAATCCAATCACACAAGAACAAACTGTCGTTAGAAAAGATTTCCAAGATTTAATAATAGAAAATTATCAAATTGAAGATGATTATAAGGAAAGTATTACAATAGAAATTATGTCTCCAGTTCTTCAGGGTAATTCTTCAAGTTGGAAAGGCATTCTAAGTGGAGAGATTATTACTTTTAACATGAGAGACAAGAAATTTAAAGATTTAATTTTAACAAAAAATTTAAAATTTTCTAATGGTACAAAAATCATATGTGATCTAGAAACTAAAAGAAAAATGAGCAAAGAAGGTGATATTATTTTAGGAGCAAAGAGTGTTTATACAGTTACAGCAATACTTTATTCTGATGGAACTAAAGTTGATATTCTATAAAATCAATATTACCCCTCTTAACGCTAAGGTACGAGTAAGATACTCAAACCTGCGAAGGGAACTTAACGAAAATAAATAAAAATATAATAACCATTAATTTAAAACTATGATTACGGAAATTTTAGATACTCTTACAAAATTACTAGGACCAATAGCAACATTATCAAAAGATCAGAGAGAACGTAAGGATACTGCTTTAAGAACAATTTCTAATGCTTTGGATGAGACGTTTCTATATTACAGAGATTTGGCAAATTCAAATGATAGAAATTTAGATAGGGAGGAATTATTATCAAAATATTGGTCGGCTGCTGCAATATCGTTAAGACATTTTGATCAAGATTTAGCTTTAATCTGCGATCATAAGTCAGAATACTGGATAAATCCCGAAAGATATTCTGACCAAGATATAGAAGACCTTAATATAAAACTAGATAACGTTAGAGGTGCTTACAGAAAAATGTTAAGTCCAAAAAGCAGATTCACTCCAGTTGGAAGAAATTAAGACAAAAAAACCTGCCTCATAGCAGGTTTTCCATATCTAAAAAATTTTAAAACAAACTCTCATCCACAAAATTCGGCAACGTTACTTTCAAATTCGGTTCAGCTTCCATTGCTCTTTTAATCGCGAAAACAGCACCTTCATTTCTTGCCCAGCTTCGTCTTGAAATTCCGTTGTTGACGTCCCAGAAAAGCATCGATTTTAATCTTCTGTCGGCATCATCGCTTCCATCCAATAACATTCCGAAACCACCGTTGATCACTTCGCCCCAACCAACGCCGCCGCCATTGTGAATACTCACCCAGGTTGCTCCACGGAAACTGTCGCCAATCACATTATGGATCGCCATATCTGCCGTAAATCTCGAACCGTCATAAATGTTGGAAGTCTCTCTGTACGGCGAATCTGTCCCCGAAACATCGTGATGATCTCTACCCAAAACTACCGCTCCAATCTCGCCGTTTTTAATGGCTTTGTTGAAAGCTTCTGCGATTTTCATTCTTCCTTCTGCATCGGCGTATAAAATTCTCGCCTGTGAACCAACCACCAATTTATTTTCCTGTGCCCCTTTGATCCACTGAATATTATCCTTCATCTGCTGCTGGATTTCTTCAGGAGAATTTTGAATCATTTCCTCTAAAACTCGGCAAGCAATTTCATCTGTTTTCTGCAGATCTTCAGGTTTTCCGCTTGTACAAACCCAACGGAACGGCCCGAAACCATAATCAAAACACATCGGCCCCATAATATCCTGAACATAAGAAGGCCATTTAAACTCTCTTCCCAATGTCGGATTTTCAGACATTACATCAGCTCCAGCTCTTGAAGCTTCCAATAAAAATGCATTTCCGTAATCAAAGAAATAGGTTCCTTTTTCTGTATGTTTATTGATCGCTGCAGCGTGTCTTCTCAAAGTTTCCTGAACTTTTTCTTTGAATAATTCAGGGTTTTCTGCCATCATTGTATTCGATTCCTCAAAACTTTGTCCGACAGGATAATAACCTCCCGCCCAAGGATTGTGAAGCGAGGTCTGATCTGAACCAATATCTATTCTTAAATTTTCCTGATCGAATTTTTCCCAAACCTCAACGATATTTCCAAGATAAGCCAAAGAAACAACTTCTTGAGTTTCCTGAGCTTTTCTTACTCTTGCAACCAATTCATCAAGATTTTCGTGGATTTCATTCACCCATCCTTGATCATGACGGATTCTGGTGATCTTTGGATTCACTTCTGCAATTACTGTAACGCAACCTGCAATATTTCCGGCTTTTGGCTGCGCTCCGGACATTCCGCCCAAACCTGAAGTAACGAACAATCCACCTTGTGGTTCTTTATTAATCTTTCTGAAAGCATTCAACACCGTAATCGTTGTTCCGTGAACAATTCCCTGCGGACCGATGTACATATAAGATCCTGCCGTCATTTGTCCGTACTGCGTCACACCTAAAGCATTGAACTTTTCCCAATCATCCGGTTTAGAATAATTCGGGATCATCATTCCGTTGGTTACCACAACTCTTGGTGCATCTTTATGTGAAGGAAATAATCCCATCGGATGACCTGAATACATCGTCAATGTTTGTTCGTCTGTCATTTCAGACAAATATTTCATGGTCAAAAGATACTGCGCCCAGTTGGAGAACACCGCACCATTTCCACCATACGTAATCAGTTCGTGAGGATGTTGTGCCACTGCATAATCCAAATTGTTCTGAATCATCAGCATGATCGCTTTTGCCTGCTCAGATTTTCCGGGATATTCTGCAATATCTCTCGCTTTCATTTCATAATCCGGACGAAAACGATACATATAAATTCTTCCGAACTCATCAAGTTCTTTTTTAAACTCTTGAATTAATTCTGCATGAAATTTTGGCTCAAAATAACGTAAAGCGTTTTTCAGAGCGAGTTTTTTCTCTTCATCCGTTAAAATTTCTTTACGTTTCGGAGCGTGATTGATATTGGTTTCGTATGGTTTTGGCTGAGGTAATTGGCTTGGAATACCTTGCTGTATCTGTTCTTGGAAAGTCATATTTTATATAAAGTTCTGAGTTTAAATTGAAAGTCTTAAAGATATTCAAATTAGAAAATTCCTGCAACTAATGTGAGAAAATATACCATATAACAAAATGATTTAGATTTAAATACAACAAAACCTCACTGAAAATCAATGAGGTTTTGTCGGCTTAATTATTTTTAAGGTTTAATTACTATTTTTCACAAGGATCCATCCCGTAAACGTTCTTCCATCCGGAAGTGTGATGACATACCAATAACTTGAGGTTGGTATTGGCCTTCCTGAAATGGTTCCGTCCCAAACAATCTGAGTATTGGTATTTTGCTCGAAAATTAAATACTGATAACGGTCAAACACTTTTACATTCGTCATTTTATTTCCGAAAACATGAAGGTTTCTGACAATCCATTTATCATTTTGCCCGTCACCGTTTGGTGTAATTGCATTTTTAATATCTAAAATAACTCCGTCCTGTTTTACAATACATTTTCCTTCAACATACTTCACGTAAAATGTTGTAATTCCTGTCGGCAGATTGTAAAAAACATTAGTTCCCTGCCAATTAATACCGTCAATTGAATAGAGGATCGGCTGTGAACCGGTCGCTATTATCGTATAAGTATTACCACTCGCAATCATATTCTGAATGACCGGGACATCATAATATTTTGCTTCAAAAGTTGCAGTGTAAGAACATCCGTTATCTGAAGTTACTGTTACGGTATAGGTTCCTACCATTCCTGCATTAACAAGAGTATCTGTAGTAGAAACTATTTGCCCTGCAGGATTTGTCCATACATAACTTACAATGGTATGATCTTTTACTTCTAAAGTATAGCTGAATGTTGCATCCGGACAGAAATACTGTGTTGGGATCTCAAAGATAGGAACCTTCTTAAGTGATATTTTAATGGTTGCTATTTCAGGACATAATCCCGGTACACTTACTTTCACATACACGATATCTGATCCTAAATTTTGATTAAAAGGATAACTCGCCGGGTTTGCAATGGCATTCGTTCCTGAATTTAAATCAGCTAAAGAAGCATAATAAGTAAAAGCAGCATTAGTCCCTGAGAAAATTTGAGATTGATATTGAGTAAGGTTTACATTTTCAATGCCGTCATTTAAGGTATCGCAGACATTATTGAGAAGGAATGGACCGGAATTTTGAAGAACGACTTTAGTTCCGATAATAAAATTGATGGTTGCAATATCATCACATCCCGGAATATTCATCACCTTTACCCAAATCTGCTGTGGGAAAGGATTTGCCGTAAAGTTTTGTGGATTGGCAATCGGATTCGTTCCGTTTTGTGCATCACTCTGAGTAAGATAGAAGGTGAATGTATTGATCTGATTCGGAATATCTACGTAAAGATTGGTATAATTCATCAGATTGACTTCATAAACGCCATCAAGATTATCATCACAAACCGTAATGGTTGAATTAATTGCTTTTGGAGGGAAATAAGTATTCAGTTGAATCGGCGCTACTGAAAAGCAATCATTTGTTTTCGATTGAAATCTTGCCCAAACCTGAACCGTAGAAACTGTTGTTACGATACTGTTTCCGATCTGAGTGGAAGGAACTCCCGCATTGGCTTGTGCTAAAGTATTGTAATACGTAATGTTCATATCCGACAATGGATATGTATTCTGAGACGCTGAAAACATTTGTGAAACCGCATCATTAAGCTGGAAAGTTTCATTCAGATTAAAATCTTCATCACAAGTATTTAAAACAGCATTTGTTAGTATAATCACCGGTAAAAATGTCATCTGAATATTCAATTGTGATGCAGAAAAACATTCATTATTATTAAATTTAACTTTCACATAAACCGTTGCATTCCCTGGAACAGGAAACTCAGTCGGATTGGTAATTGCCCCTGAAAAAGCATGTATCACAGGATTATATGACGTGTAATATGTAAATGTAACGTTTGAACCACTGTAAATCTGAGGCTGAGCCAGTAAAAGATTATACAGCTCTACTCCATCGTTATTATTATCACAAATATTGGTCAGATTGATATTTACAACAGAATTCACTGCGGGAGTTGATACCAAAGTGATAGTCACCGGATAAATCTGGGTACAATTGTAAGAATTAATTTTTACGAAAAGCTGTCTCGTGCCAACAACATTTACACTCGTTACAGGATTCGTTCCGTTTTGAGCATCAGTTTGGGTAAGATAGAACGTTGTAGTCGCATTCTGATTTCCGATTACCGCTCCCGAAAACTGAGCGAGCGCAACAACTTCGGTATTATCATTATTATAATCACAAACCGTAAAATTGGAGTCTACAATAACCGGATGAACCAGATGTACATTAATCGCTTTAATGGTATAACACGTTTCACTTTGCTCAAACCGGACATAGAATGTTTTGCTAACAAAGTTTCCGTTTTCTGTAATCGTTTGCGTGGGCGAAATAGGATTTATTCCGTCTAATGCAGCCGAATAATTATCGTAAAACTCTGTAACAGGTACCGTTGACGGAGCAACAAGCGTACCTGCAGAAAGTGTCTGTAGATTAACGGTAATATCATCAGTTCCGTTGAAGCAGATATATTCATTTTTATCATTGACTAAAATCTTGGTAAAAGTAATATTCAAATTGACAGTAACGACCGCAAAGCATCCTCCCGGAATCTGAACTCTGATATACACCGTGTACTGCCCTTCTTTTATCGTTCCTATTACAGTTCCTGAATTATTATAGGCTTCCAAAAAAGTTTGATACACCGTGAAAGTAGCGCCCGGTTGTGCCGTAATTAATGGACCAATATTTAAAGCAAAATCAAAAGGTTCATTATTATCTGCGTTAATATCGCACATCGTGTATGAAAAATTAATCGGAGAATTAGCATTCACGCCCGGCTGGAAAGAAAAATTTACAGGACCAAGAATGTAAGTACATGCTGCATCCTGCAGTCTTACCCAAATCTTTGTATTTGTAGTAATATCTGCCGTAGTTACAGCATTGGTATTATTTTGAGCGTTAGCCTGAGACAGATAATATGAAAATCCTGATGTTCCAGCAGGAAAAAGCAGGCTGTTTAAGAAACTCAAATCATAATTCTGCTCAATGCCATTGTTATTGGTATCACAAAGTAAAATAGTATCCGTCAAAAGGTTTTTCGTAAGAAAGTTCAACGTCAGAACTGCCACCCTGAAACATCCGGGAACATTGGGATTCTGAATTCTCACATATAAAACCTTATTGGCATTCAACAAATAGGTTGTAGAAATGCTGTTCTGATTATTCTGTGCATCAGCTAAAGATTCGTGAAAAGTAAAATTAAAATTCGCCGGATTTTGTGAAGTTACATTAGGTTTAAAATCGTTTAAATTAAGCTGAATCGGAGCATTTCCACAAAAATCCTGCGCATAATTTCTCGAAATAGGATAAGAAGGGTCAAAATCAAGGGTGAAATCATCAGTTAACGTTAAATTACTATTTCCACAAATATTAAAAACGACATTGGCGGTATAGACTTCATTTTGTGTAGGGCATAAAGTAGCCTGAATTCCTGTTCCCACAGTTTGTCCTGCTGAATTAGTCCATGTTACTGTTGGCTGAATTGCACTTCCGTTTGGAGCGAACTTCCATGATTCCTGTAAAGCCTGCCAGTTTCCGGTATTTCGTGAAGCCGGAGAATATCCTACCGTTCCCGTATCATTTATAATTCCTATCAAAGCATTTTCAAACTTTCTGGTTGGGCACGGTGTGAGCTTTTTATCTACAAAAACTTCTACAATATTGGTGGTTTCATGTAAAACAATTTGTGAAGAAGAACGATCGGTACATCCGGCAACTCTTCCGTCATAATAACTGATGACAAACTTTCTGTAAGGCACAGTTCCTATTGTAGAATAGTAAATTTCCGATGTATCTGCAGCAGAAAAAACCATATCGTGATACACCCCGAAAATAGAATTTTTTGGCAAACCTGCGTTAGGGTTTTGCCAAAGAACATTGGGATAATTGATATTTCCCTGCTGATTCAGATCAAAAGTGACCATTCCATTTGAGCCAATGACGACAGACTCAAAATATTGATTAAAAAAGCAAAATTTAAATGGTAAATCTATTTTTTGCGTAAATAAATCGTCAAAATTAGCATTCAATGCCGTTCCCTGGTTCAGAGGAATTGGCGGATCGTACGTTCCCTGCGTGAGCTGGTACGTCGTTGTTTGTTTCAGCTCCGGGTATTCTACATGCAGTGGAATACAGCCATTAGCATCGAGATCATTTGTACACGTTACATGAAAATTTTCATTCCCAACAGCGTCTTTCACTTTTACACTTATGGGAGCTTGCGAAAAGGCATAACAACTGATCAACAGTACGAAAATCTGTAAATATTTTGTCATAGAAATTTGGTGTGATTAAAATTATTAATTAATTAAAACAATTTACTAATAAATATACCTTAAAAACAACACTTTTTATGTACAAAATACACAACAAATAGCATTTATTTATAAATTATTAAGAATTAATTAATATTATAATAAAAGCACGATATTAAAACATTATCTACATTCTAAAATACCACACAAACTCGACAATATTCAATTGCGAAAAGGGAAAGCATACTCTATTTCATAAAAAAAGTGGAAATCTTTTGAATTTCCACTTTAATATTTAAAAATTAATCTTAATTAATCTCCATCTGAAAACATAGAATTGGCAAGCGACGTCACTATAGAAAGTGCTATACTGAAAATAAACGCCCACCAAAAACCATCTACAACCATACTATCTATAAAATAATCTGCAATAAGAATAATTACAGCATTGATTACCAAAGCAAAAAAGCCTAAAGTAATAATGGTAAGCGGCAACCCAAAAAGACTTAAAATAGGCTTAACAATAAGATTTAAAAGTCCTAAAACAATTGCAAAAATGATTGCCGTCGAAAAGCCGTCAAAATGTACACCCGGTAAAATTTTAGTCAGTAAAAAAGCTACAATAGCTGTTATAAGAAGTCTAATAATTAAGTTCATCGTATTTATTTTTATATTATCTGTCTTTTACAAACAAAACTTATTCCAATGGCATGCAATCATTGATGTATACTAAGTTTTCTTTGTTATAAATTTATTTAATTTTCATCATCGTCACCAAAGACGTTGCTACATGACTTTCAGAAAAGTGTTTTTCGTCAACCGTGAAAATCTCTGTTCTGATGACACTGATCTTAGAACCACCTTTCACGACATAAGCTTTTGAAACCAGCGCATCTCCCATTGCAGGTCTCAAATAATTCACCTTCAACTCCACCGTTACTACATAGCAATCTTCTTCGTAATGACTTACTGCCGCATATCCTGAAGAAACATCAACCAAGGAAGCAATCATTGCCCCGTTGAACATTCCAGCTTTTCGGGTCATTAATTCCATTTTAGGAATTTTAATAGAAACAAAATCAGTGTTTACTTCTAATAATTCAGCTTTATAGAATTTCAATGTTTCAGAACGATTGAAACTGTCGGTCATGAGTTTTCTTTTTTCGGGAGTCATTTTGAGTGGGAGTGTTTGAGTGTTTATGTGTTTATGTGTTTATGTGTTTATGTGTTTATGTGTTTATGTGTTTATGTGTTTATGTGTTTATGCAAATTTCTGTAAAATTTATTTAATAATTTCCACAAAAATACTTTTAACTTACCTTTGCAAAATGGAATTAGAATCTATTTATAAAAAACTGCAGATTCAGGATATGAATCAGATGCAGAAATCTACATATAAAACTACAGAAAACAATACCGATGTTGTTTTGCTTTCGCCTACAGGATCAGGAAAAACATTAGCTTTTTTGTTTCCGGTTCTTAGGAATCTCAAGAAAGAATCAACAGGTATTCAGGCATTAATAGTAGTACCAGCAAGAGAATTGGCTTTACAGATTGAGCAGGTATTCAAGTCGATGGGAACAGATTTTAAGGTGACTGTATGCTACGGTGGTCACGATAAAAAAATTGAGATCAACAATCTCAAGGAAGCTCCTGCTGTATTGATCGGAACTCCGGGAAGAATTGCCTATCACATGAGGAATAAAAATCTTGATGTAAAAACAATCAAAAATCTGGTACTTGATGAGTTTGATAAGGCTTTAGAATTAGGTTTTCATGATGATATGGAATATATTATTGAAAACATGTACAATCTTTACCAGAGAATTCTGACTTCCGCAACTTCAATGGACGAAATCCCTAAGTTTACGGGTCTGAAAGATGAAAAAACAGTAGACTTCTTAAAATTAGGAGAAAATAAACCTGATATTCAGTTAAGGAAAGTGATGACGATTTCTGAGGAAAAACTGAATACTTTATTTCATCTGATTTGTAAAATTGGAAATAAAAGAACTCTGATTTTCTGTAATCACAGAGAAACTGTCGACCGTATTGCTGATTTACTTTTAGATAAAGGCATCGCCAGAGAAACTTTCCACGGAGGTATGGAACAGGACGAAAGAGAACGTGCATTGCTGAAATTCAGAAATGATACAGCCAGAGTTTTAATTACCACAGATTTGGCTGCAAGAGGTTTAGACGTTCCGGAAGTTGAATCGATCGTACATTATCAATTGCCGGCAACAGAAGACGCTTTTATTCACAGAAACGGCCGTACCGCAAGGATGAATGCAAAAGGTTTTGCTTATTTGGTGATGACAGAAGATGAAAAATTTCCTTTCATTAAAAAAGATACGCTAGAAGAATCTGTAAAAGAATTTTCTAAAGTTCCCGCAAACCCGCCTTTTCAAACAATTTACATCAGCGCAGGAAAAAAAGACAAAGTCAATAAAGTAGATATCGTTGGATATTTATTGAAAAAAGGTGAGTTACAAAAAGAAGATCTTGGTCTGATCGAAGTAAAAGACACAACTTCTTATGTAGCTGTTTCTAGAACTAAAGTAAGAGATCTACTTAAAAAACTGAGCACTGAAAAGTTGAAAGGCAAGAAAGTGAAAATGGAAGTTGCATATTAGGATGAGGCTGAGGTTAAGGTTGAGACTAACAAAAATCAGCCTTAACCTTAACCTTAACCTTAACCTTAACCTTAACCTTAACCTTAATTTACCCTATTTCAATCCTTTTGTTTTTGTCTGCAATGTGTAAACAGATTTTGAAGCGGTAATAAAAAGAATATCGTTTTTCTCGCCTCCAAAAGTTACATTCCCAGTCCAGTCTTCAGGAATTTTAATGTGATGTACTTTTTCACCTTTAGCATTAAAAACAGTGACGCCATCTCCGGTAATATAAAGATTTCCATCTTTATCTAACGTCATTCCGTCTGAACCCATTTCACAGAAAAGTTTCTTTTCGGACAATTTTCCGTCTCCTAAAATATCGTAAACATACGTTTTTCCGGCATCAATATCTGAAACGTACAGTTTTTTTGTCTTCACATTTCCAATGATTCCATTAGGCTGCACAAAAGTTTCCAGTTTTGAAATTTTGCCCTCTTTATTTCTGTAATACAGATTCTTTTCAGGAATTTCTACTTTAAAATCCTGCCAATAATCTCGTTTATACAAAGGGTCAGTGAAATAAATCCCTCCATTTCCGTCGAGCCAAAGATCGTTGGGACCATTTAGTCGTTTCCCTTCAAAGCCTTTAGACAAAACCTGTACCGATTTATCTTTACCAATCTTCCAGATTTCACCTTCATTGTCTGAACAGGTAATCAAATTATCATTCTCATCGAAATAGGTTCCATTGGCTCTTCCTGTTTTATCTAAAAATAAAGATACTTTATCGGTTTTCCAGTCCCAGACATAAATTTTGTCATTGGGTTGGTCTGTAAAATAAACGTTCCCGGCTTTGTCTGCTGCAGGTCCTTCGGTAAATGAAAATTGATTTGATATTAATTTTGGTTCAGTATTTTCCAACATAGCATTGTAATTTGGTGATTTGCAACTGGTAAATGCCAAAACCAAACCAACAAGACCTGCATTCAAAATATTTTTCATTTCTATAAATTTAAGGCTTACAATTTACGATTTGTAAAAAGTATTGCCAATTTTATATGAATAATTATTTAGTTCAAATACAAACAATCAAATGTCCTTTTTGTCCTATTCTGTAAGTATTTAATATTATTTATTAAACCTTAAAATCAAGAGCTTTGTATCATCTTTTAACGAGGAAAATTTAGACTGCGTTATTTCATAAATGATTTACAAATCATCTAAAAAAGTCCTTTTAATTCAATAAAATTCAAAAGATGAGCATTCAGCAAGGTAATATAAAAATTCCGGGAAGTGATGGTGAGGCTTTCAGAGATTCTGTAGGAACAATGGACGATACAGGGAAAAGAAAATGGGTTTTTCCTCGAAAACCAAAAGGTAAGTTTACCAATTACAGAGATTATACAAGTTATGTTTTATTAGCTTTATTTTTCGGAATTCCATTTTTAAAAATTAATAATAATCCATTTCTATTAATTAATCTTATTGATAGAAAATTCTTTATTTTAGGGCACTCGTTTTACCTTCAGGATTTTTTTATTTTAGCTTTAGGAGCCGTGATTTCTGTCATTTTTGTAATGCTCTTTACCGTAGTTTTCGGAAGAATATTTTGTGGATGGCTATGCCCGCAAACCATTTTCATGGAAATGGTTTTCCGAAAAATAGAATATTGGATTGAAGGCGACCGTAACAAACAAATGAAACTCGACAGACAGAGTTGGGATTCTGAGAAAATAAGAAAAAGGCTTTTAAAATGGTCTGTTTTCTATATTATTTCATTGATTATCTCCCACTTTATGTTTATGTACATTGTCGGGTACGAAAATATTTTCAAAATCATTCAGGAAGGTCCAGGAGAACATCCTTTACATTTTACGGCGATGCTGTCTTTTTCACTGGTTTTCTATTTTGTTTTCACTTGGTTGCGCGAGCAAGTCTGTACCTTGATATGTCCTTATGGGAGACTTCAAGGCGTGTTAATCGACAAGCAGACCATCAATGTATATTACGACACAAAAAGAGGAGAAGGTCGTGCTAAATGGAGAAACGGAGAAGACAGAAAATCTTCAGGAAAAGGCGAGTGTATTGATTGCGGACAATGTGTAGTCGTTTGCCCTACAGGAATTGATATCAGAAACGGTCAGCAATTAGAATGCGTCAACTGTACAGCCTGTATTGACGCTTGTGATGAGGTAATGGTAAAAGTAGGCTTACCAACCGGATTGGTACGTTATGCCACAGAAGCAGAAATTGAAACCGGAAAAAAACTTGGAATCACCTCAAGAATGATTATTACAACAGTTTTTCTGGCGTTATTAATAGGATTTTTAGGATTTTTATTAAACGACAGAGGTTCTATGGAAGCAAAATTTATAAAACCTGCGGGGTCTACATTCTTTGTGAGAGACGGAAAAATCATCAATAATTTTACCTATACTTTTTTAAATAAAACTAATGAGAAAAAAGTAATTACGATAAAAATAACGCATCCCAATCATGCCGAAATTATCTCTTCAGGACCGAGTAAAATCGTTTTAAAAGGCGACCAGATTCTCAAAGGTTCAATCAGTATTGCATTTCCTGAAAATGAAATTAAATCGTCCAAACAAAATATAACATTTGTTGTCTTAGATGAAAAAAATGAAGTTTTAGACACTTTCGAAACAACTTTTGAGGGACCTTTTAAACTTGCATTGTAAAGCATTAGTTTTTATGACTTTTAATAAATTGCGAGGGGGTAATTCCTGTATTTTTACGGAACATCCTCGCAAAATAAGAATACTCTTCATACCCCAATCTGAAAGCAATCTCTACAAGCCCTTCATCAAGATAAATAAGCATTCTTTTAGCTTCCAGAATCACTCTTTCAGTAATAATCTCAGAAGCCGTTTTTTGCATAACGGTTTGGGTAATTCTGTTAAGATGCTTTGCCGAAATATTGAGTTGTGAAGCGTAATAAGAAATCGATTTTTGAGAAGAAAAGGACTCTTCCAGCAAGTTTTCGAAATCCTGATAATGTTTAAAATAAGACACACTTGCTGCCGAAGTTTTCTCATCATCTTTAGAAAACTCTCTTACCGACTGAATATAAATTTGAGAAATAAGTGAAAGAATAAAGCTCTGCTTCATTACATTCTGAGACTGATGTTCGTTTTGAATATCCTCAAAAAGGCGAGTCATATTTACCAAATCATCAGATTCAAGCTGAAGTTTTCTCGGAAAACTCGGAGAGTTAAAAAACGGAAAATTTTTCAGCTTCTGATTAACATAATGCATTTCGTAATAAGGCTGAGAAAAAAAGAAAATATAACCATCGGTATCCGGAGAAAGTTCCCAACTGTGAACCTGTCCCGGAGAAAGAAAAAACAGACTTCCTTCAGAAACATCATATTTTTGAAAATCTATTTCATGAGTCCCGGTTCCTTTAGTGAAAATAACGGTAACATAAAAATCATGACGATGCGGTTTCTCGATATGTTTATGACTGGAAACCAAATGATCTTTCAATGTATTAAAGTAAAAATCCGGAGCGTTTTTCTCTGACTGAAAAAGATTGATGTGCAATACCGAGATAGAATTCATCCTGATTTATTATGTGTGAAAGAGAACAAAAATACACTTAAACTGCACATTTTACAACGTGTATTTGTAGTAAAGCTTAAAAAATATTTATCTTTGAATTTTCAGGATTTATAATGAAGACAAATTTACCCGACAAACTGTATTATTCGATAGGAGAAGTTGCGAAAGCATTCGATGTAAACGCTTCATTGATAAGATATTGGGAACAAGAATTCCCAATTATTAAACCTAAAAAAAACAAAAAAGGAAACCGCTACTTCACTCCCGAAGATATCAAAAACCTAAAAATCATTTATCATTTGGTAAAAGAAAAGGGCTACACACTTGACGGAGCAAGAATTGCCCTAACAACCAACTCAAAAATTTCTGAAACGGTAACATTAATCGACCGTTTAGAATTCGTAAAAGCAGAATTGCTTAAGCTAAAAGATTCTTTGGTAGAAAAAGATTCTGAATAAAAATGTAATCCCAAATGATTAAAGTAAAATACAGAAAGCATTTAAAAACTCTGGCTGGAGTCTCATTATTTCTTATAATTATCGGAGCTGTTTTTAATGTGAATACTTATTTAATGGCCGCTTTGATTGGAATCTTTGTCGTGTCACTTGTCCAAATTTTTATTCACAAAAAAAGTGATTCTTAAGTTTATCTTTTTCATATAAACATTTTTACAATTCACTGTAAAACAATAATTTAATTACTATTTTTTCATTTTTATTTGCTTATGAATTAAATTAATTCATAACTTTATTGTATTCTGAGTTCGGTAAATCGAAATAAGCCAAAAAACATAAATATATAACGATGAAAAAAAATTACTATCAAAAGATGGCATTTCTTGGAATGCTGTTCTTTACACTAGTTGGATTTCAAAAATACGCCAACAAATCTGATGAAACTTTTCCAGAGGTGACATTTATTTCCGAAAGTTTACCTGTAGAATCTTTATCTGAATTTGATCCAAACGATTTAGACGAAAATCAATGGCAAAAGCTCGGATTTTCCGAAAAACAAGCAGCAACAATTTTAAAATACAAAAAAATTGTCGGCGGAAAATTTCTGTCAAAAGAACAGCTCAAGAAATGCTATGCAATTTCAGAAGAAAAATATTCCCAACTCAATTCTTTTATTTTATTACCTGAAACCAATTTGGAGGCAAAATCCGGAAATTCAGATTTTAAAAGTTATGAGAAAAAATCTTTAAATATCACCAGGAAATTTAATCCTGACCAACTTTCACAAACCGATTGGGAAAAAATCGGGTTTTCTGAGAAACAGGCTGCAGCAATTCTCAAATATAAAAATTATTTAGGCGGAAGTTTCGTGAGCAAAGAAAAATTCAAAGAATGCTTTATCATCAATGAAGAAAATTATGCGAAACTTGAGCCTTACTTAATTCTTCCGGCAAAAACTCCGGCCAATTTTAATGCTTATGCAGGAAAATCCAATTCATTCAAATCTAAAACGCTGCAAACTTCTTTTGATCCGAATATATTGGATGTGCAAGGTTGGATGGCTTTAGGATTCTCAGAAAAGCAAGCGAATGTGATCGTTAATTATCGTGACAAAAACTTGAAAGGAAGTTTTAAAAATTTGGAGGATATTAAAAACTGCTTTGTTATTTCTGCGGAAAAGTTCGAAGAATTAAAACCATTCATCAAATTAAACGCTTCTACAATGGCGAAAAATGCTGAAGATAAAAAGCCGGAATTCAAACAGGAGAAAACTGATTTTTCAAAAACTGACATGAATTCTATTACTTTTAAACAACTTTTAGAATTTGGTCTGGATGAAAAAAGCGCAGGTTCAATGATTGGTTTCAGAAAAAAACTGGGTGGGTTTATGACGAAAGAGCAAATTTTGGAGACCTATAATATTGATAAAGAATTGGTTCAAAAATTATTAAGTATTGCTCCCCTCGATAATTCAAAAGTTGGGCGATATACTTTGGTCGACGCACCTGAAGAATGGCTGAAAAACCATCCGTATTTTAAATATTCTGCAGACAAAATTATGTATTATAGAATCAGCAATCCCGATGATAAAAAGATTTGGAAGTTATTGAAAACTAAGCCTGAATATGAAGCGAGAATGAGGCTGTATTTGAAATAGTTGATAGTTGATAGTTGATAGTTGATAGTTGATAGCAAAAATATTTAAAATTTCACCATTAAGATTAGTTGAGATTTTTAGAATATTAAGTTTGAGCTTTGCTTTAAGAATTCAGCTTAAAAAATCTTTAGATTTTTCTTAATCTATCTCAACTTCTAAACTAATCTTAATGGTTTAAAAAGCTTTTAAAGTTTTAAATCAATCTAAAATTTAATCATTTAATTATGAATTAATATTTATTAGAAATTCAGTAGAAAGCGTAACAACTCCTTCTGCTAAACCATCAGGATGAGTAGTGAAACCTTTTAGTTTTGAAGTTTTTCCTTTTAAAACTAAATCCATCAATTGCTTGTCGGAAAGTTTTTTGCCAAAAATATCAAATGAAACTTTAAAGCCGCAGTTTTTAAAATCGGAACATCCGACTGCGGTTTTTCCTTTCATCAGGTTGTATGATTTACATTTCGGGCATTGTGTTTCTTCCCAAGACTGTAATTCTTTTTTTACAGCGGGCTCACGTTTTTTCTTTTCTTTTACTTCCTCCTTTTCTTCATGCAAGGTGAAAACTTTTGCTTTTCCGTCAACCACTTTTTTGGTGAGTTCGGTCACCATTTGTATCAATTCATCTTTGAACTGATTGGCTTCATATTCACCACTTTCAATTTTCCGCAGTTTTAATTCCCACTCCCCTGTTAATTCCGGGCTTTTCAGCAATTCGTCTTCAATCGTATCAATTAACTGAATTCCGGTTTGGGTAGCAATCAGATTTTTTCTTTTCTTCTCAATATACTTTCGCTTGAAAAGTGTTTCGATAATATTTGCTCGCGTTGAAGGTCTTCCAATTCCGTTATTTTTGAGCATTTCACGAAGTTCTTCGTCATCTACTTGCTTTCCGGCAGTTTCCATCGCTCGAAGTAAAGTTGCTTCGGTGTAGGGTTTTGGTGGTGAAGTTTTTCCCTGATGAATCATCGGGTCATGAGGTCCCGTTTCCCCAACTTTAAATTCAGGAATTGTCTGTTCCTCTTCCTTATCTTTTTCCTTGTCGGTAGGTTCATCTTTAGCGTCTTTAGCATACACTGCTCTCCAACCCGGTTCGAGAACCTGCCTTCCACTTGTTTTAAATGGAATCGTCCCAACCTGAGCTTCAACCAACGTATTTGAAATTTTACATTCCGGATAAAAAACGGCGATAAAACGCTTCGCAATCAAATCATAAATCAATTTCTCTTCTCTTGTTAAATTTGGAGAAGGCGGAATTTCTGTCGGAATAATCGCATGGTGATCGGTCACTTTTGCATCGTCAAATACCGCTTTAGATTTTGGAATCGGTTGTTCCAGCAAAGGTGAAATCAAATCTTTGTAAATGAACATACTTTGAAGGATTCCTCCGATTTTCGGATATAAACTTTCCGATAGATATGTCGTGTCAACACGCGGATAAGTAACGTGTTTTTTCTCGTAAAGACTCTGAATATATTTTAAAGTGCTGTCTGCAGAATACCCAAACTTCTTATTGGCCTCCACCTGAAGTCCGGTCAAATCAAACAATCTTGGATTTTTTTCTTTTCCTTCTTTAATTTCAAATGAAAGAATTTCAAAAGGATTAATCTTTAAATACTCCAAACCTTTTTCGGCTCGGTCTAAAGTTTTGAGACGGTCAATCGCAGCGTTGAAAATAACGTCACGGTATTTGGTTTTCAGTTCCCAATATTCTTCGGTTGAGAATGCATCAATTTCTTTCTGACGCTGAACCAACATCGCCAAAGTCGGAGTCTGTACTCTTCCAATGGACAAAACGGCTTTATTTCCTCCAAATTTTTTGGTGAAAAGTCGCGTTGCATTGATACCCAACAACCAGTCTCCTATCGCTCTTGCATTTCCTGCGAGATAGAGGTTTTTATAATCTTCGGCCGGTTTCAATTTTTCAAAACCTTCTTTAATTGCTTCTTCTGTCAATGATGAAATCCACAAACGCTGTACAGGTTTATCGCATTTTGCTTTCTGCAAAACCCATCTTTGAATAAGCTCACCTTCTTGACCGGCATCCCCGCAATTGATAACCTCATCACATTCGGCTACCAATCTTTCGATTACTTTAAACTGATTTTCAACGCCTTTATTCGGAATTAATTTGATTCCAAAGCTTTGCGGAATAATCGGCAACAAAAACAAATTCCAGGATTTGTATTGCGGACCGTAGTCGTGAGGTTCTTTTAGGGTACAAAGATGTCCGAAAGTCCATGTCACACAATAACCGTTTCCTTCCATATAGCCTTGTTTAGGCATAGTTGCGCCCAATACTTTGGCAATATCTCTGGCAACGCTGGGTTTTTCGGCAATACAAAGTTTCATGAATAGTCGGGATTATTGGGAGGGTTGCAAAAGTCGGGATTTTTTTTGGAATTATTGAAATGAGATAGTGAAATTAATGATCTACTTTAAATATCGGTTTTTTTTAATTACTGTCATTCACTTTTATAATCGTAATACAAAATAACTATTAAAATACTATTAGCTGTAATTACAAAAAGCTCAATGCATACACTTTTCTAATTTGACAATAATTTTTCCTTTAAATTAAAAAAAATAAAAAATGTTTAATAGTTATTATTATCAAAATTTAAAACATAAATAAAATCTTGTTGAAAATATATATTTGTAAATGATTATTTTAATAAAAACACAATTAAATAGTTTCTTTATTATTTTATTTTAGTTAAAAAATATTAAAATATTATAAATAATTTATATATTAGTTGAAATATAAATTTAAAATAATTATGAGAAATTTTTTACTATCGTGCCTTTTAGTATTTGGAATTGGCATTTCTGCGCAAACAACACTTTTAGAGGACAATTTTAACACTGTCACTACTGGCTCCACGGGAAGTTGGACGGGAACCAACATTGGAACTTTATCCATCTATCCTTATAATGCTTTTTTCGTTCAAAGTGGATGTACTTCTAATTTAATAAGTGTAAGAACAATGCAGGTCACTGGAGTTATTTCGGCTACCAGTGGTAGCTGTTCATATCAAAATATTTCTGCAACTAACACAGGATTTGCAGCTTTAATTTATCGTATGGTAGACACCACTTCGTACTCTAACCTCAGATTATCATACAAATGGAAATGTGGGGGAGAAACAGATCAGGATTACGGACAGTTAGTATACTCTACAGATAAAATAAACTGGATACCTGTAAGTACCAGACTACAAGGTCAAACTGCCACCCAGACTATTACAGATTTAGCTTTGCCAGCAGGAGCCGAAAATGCTGTTATTTACATCGGATGGCTTTTCTATGCTAATACAACTACTGCTACACAGCCAGGCTTGAGTATTGATGACGTTAAAATTACAGGAGTTGCTCCTGCTTGCTCCGGAACACCTAATGCAGGTACCGTTAGTTTATCTTCATATATAGGAAAATCCGGAACACCAATTACAACTTCTGCTTTAGCAATTTCTGCTGGAGGAGGAATCACATATCAATGGCAGAGTTCTACCGACAATGGAGCTTCGTGGAGCGATATTTCTTCTGCAATAACCCCCTCTTCAAGTATTACTCCAATTGGAAATTTTGGAAGTTCTATACTTTACAGATTAAAAACAACGTGTACAAACTCAGGACAGAATGTTGTTTCCAACACGGTTACTTACAAGTTTGACTATTGTAGTGTTTCTGCAAATGGAGCTGATAATAAATTTCCGGTTACCTCTGTAAAAATTGGAAGCTTGGAAAAAGTCTCAGGCACAACCCCAGGTCCTACAACACCGCCACAAGAATATTTCCTACAAGATGCGACAAACTTTACTGTTACTCAGACCGACAATGTAGCTATGAATGTAAAGGTTTTTGCAGATACCAACAGAATGGGACTTACATTTTTTATCGATTGGAATAATGATGAAGATTTTGATGATACTAATGAAGCTTTTAATACTACTACTCCATTAACCGGTACTGGTACAACTGCAGACAACTTTCCACTTATATCAGCAACTTTCACAGTTCCTTCAAATGCTGTTGTCGGTGACTTAAGGATGAGAATAAAAACCAATTTTTTCCCAACTACCAACAATACGACTCAATTAGCAGCACTAAGTTCGCCTTGTAGTAATGTAATAAATGGGCAATCAGAAGATCACATCTTAAGAGTAAATGCTCAAACTTTAGCAGTCTCTGATATTAATAAAACAGAAAATCTATCTGTATATCCAAATCCATTCTCAAGTACCCTTAACATCTCTAATATTAAAGGAGTTAAGTCTATTTCTATAAATGACATTTCAGGAAGAGAAGTTAAATCTCTTGCACCTGCTACAGAAATAAACCTTTCAAGTTTGGCAACAGGATTATATATCGTGAACCTTAAAATGAATGATGGCAGTACTAAACCATTCAAAGTAATCAAAAAATAATTACAATCTAAAAATGTTAGAACCGTTTCGTTATTGCGAAACGGTTTTTTAATGTTATATTCTTATAATTTTTATAGTAAAATAAAAATCTGACAGTAATTAATTACATTTATAATTATCTGTTTTTCATCATCATATTCTCAAAATACTCAATTTCACCGAATTCGAACAATTCCATCTCTTTGATGGTAACTAATTGCCTGCTTTTTTCCAGAAAAGAATGACTGTACAAAGCATAAGAAGGCTGTTCGGCAAAACCATTTTTTAGCATTTGATGCGCTTCTACGATAGGTTTCCCATATAATTTCCTGAAACTTCCAATGTTGTATTGTGAAAATTTTCCGTAGTGAACAATGAATTTTAATGACAATTCGATGGCGGTGTTCAACATTTCACTTAATTCCTGAATTTTCATATTGAAAGCATTTCTCATATTTTTTAACATTCCGGAAATCTTTTTATACGAAGGTTTGTTGTCGTAGCGATAAAATAAAATCGCATCGCCCTCAATTTCTGAAACATCAAAATACTGATTGTTAACATCAATCAAAATAGAAAGTAGTTGTTTTACAATATATTCGCCGGTATAAAGTTTTGTATTGAACACAAATTCAGTAAATCCACTGAAATCAGGAATCAGAATAATTCCGTTATTGATGTTCGTATTCTCCATAATTTTTGGTTTTAAAACCTTTGTTTAAAGAGACGAACAAGTATAATTTTTACTTTATAGAATTTAAAAACCAGCAATATTTTTAAGCTTAAATGATAATTAAGGCGTAGAGAAATTATTCTTCAATAATTAATTCATTTCACTAGACTAAAATAAGATTATTCTAAAAATTAAAATATTTTCAATTTAATCAAATTAAAACATGAAAATAAAACATTGATTTACAATCAATTAAACACATATTTAAAATTAACATTCAAAAAAGTCTATTATTTTAGTAGACTAATAAAAATATATGTTTTATATTTGCACCCGTATTCAAGTTAGGAAATGGAAATGAAATCAAAATTCACCTACAATTGTATGTCGAAGATGAGCATCAATCACGTGATGATGTATTGCTGTATGCCTTTTTGTGGGAATTTTAGTGGCTGACCTTACTTTTATTATAACATATTTTTAAAGGCTTTACCACGTTGTAGAGCCTTTTTTTATTAAAGATTATATAGAAAAAATGATAGAGATAAAGAATATTTCAAAAACATTTCATCAAAAAAAACAAGCTTTTAAAGCTTTACATAATATCAATTTAAGTATTGAAAAAGGTGATATTGTCGGGATTATTGGTTTTTCGGGAGCTGGAAAAAGCACCTTAATCAGAACTGTTAATTTATTGGAAAGACCAGATGAAGGACAGATCATCATCAACGGAAAAGATTTCACACAACTAAATTCCAAACAGTTAGCCCACGAAAGAAAAAAAATAGGAATGATTTTTCAGAATTTCAATCTTCTTTCATCAAGAACGGTTTTTGAAAACATTGCACTTCCATTGGAATTGGATTCTGTCAATAAAGATAAAATCAGAGAAAAAGTGAATGAGCTTTTACAAATCGTAGGGCTTGAAGATAAAGCTCATGATTATCCTAAAAGTCTTTCGGGTGGTCAAAAACAAAGGGTTGCCATTGCAAGAGCCTTAGCGAATGATCCCTATCTCCTACTTTGTGATGAAGCGACAAGCGCACTGGATCCTGCAACGACCCAATCTATTTTACAGTTGCTTAGAGACATCAACCATCGTCTGGGAATAACAATTTTATTGATTACCCACGAAATGGAAGTCATTAAAGCAATCTGCAACCACGTTGCCGTCATCGATAAAGGACAATTAGTATCAAAAGGAACTTTGAGTGAAATTATTTCCAACAAAGAAAATCCTATCATCAAACAATTTTTAAATTCAGGTGTTATGACTATACCGCAAGAACTCAATAAAAAACTACAGAAAGAACCACAAGACGGTTTGTTCCCGTTGGTTGAAATCGAACTGAACGAAAGTATCAGCGTAGAAAAATTACTTTCTGTCATCTACGATCAATATAAAATTCCATATAAACTTCTGAAAGCTGATGTAGAATATTTAGGAGATTCCAATTTCGGAAAACTGCTTTTGCAATTACAGGGAGGAACTGAGGAAAACCAGAAAGCAATCTATTATTTTAATCAGAATAACATTCAAAATACAGTAAAAGGATATGCTTAGTGATACGGTAATTTCGCTTCTGGGAAAAGGAATTTGGGAGACAGTATACATGACGTTTGTTTCAGGGTTTTTTGGTTTTGTTTTGGGTCTTCCTGTTGGAATTCTGCTTTTTATTACTAAAAAAGGACAGCTTTTAGAAAACATCATTTACAACAGAATTCTGTCGGTTTTAGTTAATATTTTCAGATCGATTCCTTTCATTATTTTGATTGTCTGGATGATTCCTTTCACGAGATCTTTGGTAGGAACTTCTATCGGAATGAATGCGGCATTAGTTCCTTTAAGCATTGGAGCAGCACCATTTATTGCAAGATTGGTTGAAAACAGTCTATTAGAAATTCCGAATGGATTGATTGAAACCGCAAGAGCATTAGGTGCAACTCCGTTTCAAATCATTAAAAAAGTTTTGTTGCCCGAAGCTTTGCCATCATTGATCAATAATGCGACGATTACTTTAATAACTCTTGTGGGATATTCTGCAATGGGTGGAGCTGTGGGAGCCGGTGGATTAGGACAGATCGGTTATCAGTACGGATATATTGGTTATGATGCTTTGATTATGAATCTTGTCCTTGGTTTGTTGGTCGCTTTGGTCTTTATCATCCAGTTTTCAGGTGACAGATTGGCGAAGAGATTTGATCATAGGTGAGGTGAGTGGGAGGGTTTGAGAGTTTTAGCGTTATGGAGAATGAGAAGTCGATTGACAAAATTTTAATCATACAATCTCTAATCGTACGGTATTACTGAATAAACATCTAGTTTACATCATCCAGCACCCAACTTAAAAAATAAAAATAATTTACAATGAAAAAAATAAAAATTTTAGGATTAGCAGCAGGTTTGTTGTTATTCGGAGCGTGTAACTCCCCAAAAAAAGATGATCCAAACTTTATCAAAGTAGGAATTACTTCCGGACCTGAACAACAAATTGCCGAAACTGCTAAAAAAGTAGCTAAAGAAAAGTATAATCTGGAAGTAGAGCTCGTTTCTTTCAACGATTATGTGATTCCTAACGAAGCTTTAAATAATGGCGATATTGATGCAAATGCCTTTCAGCATGTTCCTTATCTGAACGAACAGTCAAAACAGCGTGGTTACAAACTGGCAGTAATTGGAAATACTTTTGTTTATCCGATTGTAGCCTATTCAAAAAAAATAAAAAATATTGAAGAACTTCAAAATGGAAGTACCATTGTTATTCCTAATGATCCAACCAACGGCGGTCGTTCTCTCCTACTTTTACAAAAAAACGGTTTATTAAAGTTAAAAGAAAACATCGGTTTGCTACCCAAAGTAACCGACATTGCTGAAAATCCGAAACAATTGAAAATTCTTGAAATAGAAGCACCTCAATTGCCAAGAGTTTTGGATGATAAAGAAGTAGTAATTGCTATTATCAACAATAATTTTGCAGCTCAAGCCGGATTGGATGCCGATAAAAACGGTATTTTCAAAGAAGATAAAGATTCTCCTTACATGAATGTTGTAGTTTCAAGAGAAGACAATAAAAATACAGATAAAGTGAAAAATTTCCTGAAAGCTTATCAGTCTAAAGAAGTGGAAAATAAAGCAAAAGAAATCTTTAAAGGCGGTGCTGTGAAAGGTTGGGATTAGTTGATAGTTGATAGTTGATAGTTGATAGTTGATAGCAAAATTAAAAATCCTCTACTCATAAAGAAAAATTCTATTATTATATGCGATACCGCTTCGGAACTTTTCCTCCGGAGCGGTATTTTTATTTTGAAGAATTCTGAAATTTAAATGAAATTAACTGTATAAATCATATAATATTTTAAATATTATAGTGGTTGAAACTTCAAAAACAAATTCAAACTCTTCTCATCAACCCAATTATTCTACCGATTTATATACTATAGTTAAAAATAACCATTTCTCAAAAAACACATTTTCTCAATTTGAGATAATAAATATTTTTCCTATTTTTGTGAACAATCAATAAAAAGTTTTTTATGTTGAAGAAAACTGTACTTCTAAGTTTGTTTACGATAATATCCGCCTCTGCAATGGCTCAAACCAATACGACTCCTGTTTATTTAGACGAATCTAAACCTGTTGAACAGCGCATTCAGGACGCACTTTCCAGAATGACACTGGAAGAAAAAATAGCAATGCTTCACGCACAGTCAAAGTTCAGTTCTCCTGGCGTTCCAAGGTTAGGAATTCCTGAATTCTGGACAACCGACGGTCCACACGGAGTTCGCCCCGAAGTAATGTGGGACGAATGGGATCAGGCCGGATGGACGAATGACTCCATTATCGCATACCCTGCCTTAACCGCCTTATCAGCAACATGGAATAAGAAAATGTCTTGGAACTACGGTAAAGCATTAGGTGAAGAAGCTAGATACAGAAAAAAAGACATCCTTTTAGGGCCCGGAGTAAATATTTACAGAACTCCTCTAAACGGAAGAAACTTTGAATACATGGGTGAAGATCCATACTTAACTTCTAAAATGGTAGTTCCTTATATTCAGGGAGTTCAATCTAACGGAGTGGCTACTTCTGTGAAACATTTTGCATTAAACAATCAGGAAATGTTCCGTCATACAAGCAATGTGATTGTTGATGACAGAACGTTATATGAAATTTATCTTCCACCTTTCAAGGCTGCAGTAACAGAAGGAGATTCATGGACGATTATGGGAGCTTACGATATGTACAAAAATCAGTATGCAAGCCAAAATCAATATCTTTTAAATGATATTCTTAAAGGAGAATGGAAATATAAAGGGGTTGTTGTTTCAGACTGGGGCGCAGTAAACAATACCGAACAGGCGATTCATAACGGATTAGATGTAGAATTCGGAAGCTGGACCAATGGTCTTTCTGCCGGAACAAGAAATGCATATGATAATTATTATTTAGCAAAACCTTATTTAGACCTTATTAAATCAGGGAAAGTAGGAACTGAAGAGCTTGACGACAAAGTAACAAGACTTTTGCGTTTAGCCTATAAAACAACGATGAATACCAAAAAACCTTTTGGAAACATCGCTTCTGAAGAGCATAAGGCTGTAGCAAAAGAAATCGGTGAAGAAGGAATTGTTTTGTTGAAAAACCAAAATAACGTACTTCCAATCAACGTCAACAAAGCAAAGAAAATTGCGGTAATTGGTGAGAATGCCATCAAAGTAATGACCGTAGGTGGAGGTTCTTCTTCATTAAAAGTAAAATATGAAACATTACCTTTAGACGGAATTAAAGCTAAGTTCGGTAAAAATTCAGACGTACAATATGCAAGAGGTTATGTAGGAGATATCGGTGGAGAATACAACGGTGTGAAATCTGGTCAGGATCTGAAAGACACACGCTCTCCGGAAGAATTATTGAACGAAGCTGTTGAGTTGGCAAAAAAATCTGATCATGTTATTTTCGTAGGTGGATTAAACAAAGCTGACTTTCAGGATAGCGAAGGAAACGACAGAAAAAGTTATGGACTTCCATACAACCAAGATAATGTGATCTCAGCTTTAGCAAAAGCTAACAAGAACTTTACCGTTGTTTTGATTACAGGAAATGCAGTAGCAATGCCTTGGATTAAAGACGTTCCATCTATAGTTCAGGGTTGGTATTTGGGTTCTGAAGCAGGAAATTCTATCGCTTCTATTTTGGCAGGTGACGCCAATCCTTCAGGAAAACTTCCTTTCACTTTCCCTATAAAGCTTGAAGACAATTCGGCTCACACAATGGGTGAATATCCGGGAAATAAAGAAGAATTGGCTGCCGGAAAAGGTAAAGATCAGAAAAACCCTATCAATATTACATACAACGAAGGAATATTTGTTGGTTATCGTTGGCATGACACCAAAAAAATAAAGCCTTTATTCAGCTTTGGTCATGGTTTAAGCTACACTACTTTCGAGTTTGGAAAAGCTAAAGCCGACAAAACAAGCATGAATCAGGATGATAAAATTACCTTCACGGTTACTGTGAAAAATACAGGAAAAAAAGCCGGTGCAGAAGTGGCTCAGTTATACATTACCGATGTTAAATCATCTGTTGAACGCCCTGCAAAAGAGTTGAAAGGCTTTGAAAAAGTATTCTTAAATCCTGGAGAACAGAAAGAAGTAACATTCACGATCGATAAAACTGCTTTAAGCTATTTCGATGCTCAAAAGCACGACTGGGTTGCAGAACCTGGAGATTTTGAAGCGCAAATCGGAAATTCTTCTGATGCAATTAAAACAAAAGTAAAATTTACTTTAAAGTAATTAGCGAAAAACAACACGTTTTATTTTAATATTATTAATAAAGAATCTGCATTGTCATAATGCAGATTTTTTTATTGTTTTTTAACTTTTTGAACTCGCCAATTTTTTTTGCCGCTCTTACAGAGCTTTTCGTAATAAATAGCTTTTATTTTTCAATATTAAAATTTCTTCAAAAAAAAACGTAACAGATAAAAAACCTGTTACGTTTCAAGATTCGAAAATCTTTCTTTCAATTACTTTTTATTAAGAAGAGAAATATAATCTCCATATCCTTTTTCCTTCATTTCAGCTTTTGGAACAAACTTCAATGATGCAGAATTGATACAATATCTAAGTCCGCCTTTGTCTTTCGGTCCGTCATCAAAAACGTGTCCCAAATGAGCGTCTCCTGTTTTACTTCTTACTTCTGTTCTTGCCATTCCGATTGAATTATCTGTTTTTTCGTCGATAACATTTTTAGAAATAGGTTTCGAGAAACTTGGCCATCCACAACCAGATTCAAATTTATCAGTTGAGATAAATAACGGCTCTCCCGTTGTAATATCTACATAAATTCCTTCACGAAATTCTTTGTCATATTCATTGGTGTGAGGTCTTTCTGTAGCATTTTCCTGCGTAACTGCATATTGTTCGGCAGTTAGTTTTTTCTTTAAAACTTCCTTATCCTGTTTTTGATATTTAGCTTTTGGAAGTGGGTTTGCATTTCTTGCCATTTCAAATAATCCCGGCTCAATGTGGCAATAACCTCCCGGATTTTTATCTAAATAATCCTGATGATAATTTTCGGCACTGTAGAAGTTTTTCAACGGAATCGTTTCTACAACCAAAGGTTTGTTATAATTTTTCGCTAGTTTTTGAACTTCCTCTTTAATAACCGCTTCTGTTTCTTTGTCCGTAGAATAAATCCCGGTTCTGTATTGATCGCCTCTGTCATTTCCCTGCTTGTTTAAGCTTGTAGGGTCAATTGTTTTAAAATATAAGTCAATCAAAAGCTTAAGATCAACCTGCTCCGGATCGTATTTTACTTTCACGGCTTCGGCAAAACCTGTTGTATGACTTACAACTTCCTCATAAGTAGGATTTTTTTTATTTCCGTTGGCATACCCAACTTCAGTTCCTACCACTCCTCTGATTTGTTGAAAAAAATGTTCCGTTCCCCAAAAACATCCGCCTGCAAAATAAACTTCTTTTACATTTTTAGCATTCATAATGGTCTCATTTCCTTTTTTAATTGATGAAGATTGTTGTTTTGCTTCTCCACAACTTGTTGCAAAGACTGCAATTCCCAGAATCATTCCGAGAAATGTTAATATATTTTTCATTTTTGTTTTATTATATGTTTTCATTTTTTCCATTTAAAAGCATTAAACCAAATCCTAAAAGCATCATATCCTTAAGAATAAAAAAGTCTGTAACAGGAACGCCGTCAACAATATGCCAAACATTCGGTGTTGTAAAGAGATAACTCAGTGTCACCAAAAAAGTAACCACCATTCCGATACCTGCATACTTTTTTAGATATGCAAATTTCACGCTAAAGATCAGTAACAAGGCAATGATAATTTCTATGACACCGATTATATTAGAAACCGCTTGGGCGCTCATAATATCATATACGAAAAACGTAAGAAAATGGTTTTCTACCAAAGGTTTTATGGCTGCAGCTTCCGTGGGTGTAAATTTGAAAGCCCCGATCCAAAGTAAAATAATTGCAGCTCCGAAAAGCGAAATGTAATAACCGATTTTGTACGTTGGTAAACCTTTGTTGTGTGATGTTTGTTGCATTGTTCTTAGATTTTGTATTAATATTTATTATTTTCAAAACTATAGTCGCAACAATTACAAAATCCTGACAGGCTATTAACTAAAAATCTAATTTCCTAAATACTTTATCTTTAAAATTCTGAATTTCAGCAGTATTGATATCAACTTCTTCTTCTCCAAACCATTTCTTTTTCAAGATAGAATCTAAAATCTCTACTTTTTTCTGATAAGCTTTACACCATTTACAGATCTTTACATGCATAGAAAGCTGCCAGTTTTCTTTTGGCGAAATGCTTTTTGCATTACGCTTTTCCATCAGTAAAGTAGCTTTACTGCACGGTAAAAAGAAAATATGAATTATTTTTTTTAACATTTTTATTCCTTATGATTTTGAAAACCAATTAATTTCCAGGCATTCCCGCAGCTGCATTCTGGTGCGTTGTAAAATCTTCCAAAGATTAGTCGTAGTGATATCCAATTCCTGACTCACTTCGGGTGCTTTTTTTTCTTCGAGGTAATACATTTTCATCGGGATCTTCCATCGTGAAGGAAGATCTTCAATACAGTCTTCCAAGCTTTTATTAAAATCCTGATTGTCCAGAAGTTCAGATTCCTGGTTAGAAACGTTCCAATCATTCAACACCGAGTCGTTTTTCCAGGATCCGGTTTCATCAAAAAAGTGATCAAGTTTTATATATGGTTCAGACTTGTATTTTTTACGGTAAAAATCGGCAACTTTATTATTGAGAATCGTGTTGAGCCAGGTGAGTGGCTTGCTTTTTCCTTCAAAAGAATCGTAAGACGAAAAGGCAGCAATAAAAACTTCCTGAACAATATCCTCTGCTTCCACTTTATCCGAAAGCAAATAAATTGCTCTTCTCAACAACGATTCAGAGTATTGTTCTATCCAGTTTTTTAAGGTCTCGTTTTTCGTCATTTTTTTGTTTGTCTCTTTTCAGATACTAACGAAGGTAATAAGTTAAACTCAGAAGTGCAAAGTTTTTATTAATCCTTTTTTCTGTTCAAAAAATCAGTCTAGAACCTCATAGGTTTTAAAAACCTATGAGGTTTGTTTTTTCAGCAACACTTATAGCCCCGATTGGAGCATTTGTCTGAGCTCATTTTTTGTGTTTTGGCGTCTGCTTTGCCTCCAAAACACAAAAATAGCGAGTGCGGAAAGCGGGAAATAGTTACTAAAAAGAAAGGAAGTTAGAAGCTGGATGATGGAAGATTACAAGATTGAGAATAATAGATTTCTCTTTCGTCGAAATGACAAACTCAAATACTATTTTACAAATAAATTAAAACACAAAACTATATTTTTCTATTGCTTTAAAAACATTAAATTTGCATCTTATCAAAAATTTGTAAAAAGCAAAGCAATATATAATTATGACATCACAAGAGATCCGTCAGAAATTTTTAGATTATTTTAAAAGCAAAGACCACCTTATCGTTCCTTCGGCGCCAATCGTGTTGAAAGACGATCCTACTTTAATGTTTTCCAACTCCGGAATGACGCAGTTCAAAGATTATTTTTTGGGGTATAAAGATCCTAAAGCACCGAGAATTGCCGATACACAAAAGTGTCTGAGAGTTTCAGGGAAGCATAACGATTTGGATGATGTGGGTCGTGATACCTATCATCACACCATGTTTGAGATGCTGGGAAACTGGTCTTTTGGTGATTATTTTAAGAAAGATGCTATTGCTTTTGCCTGGGAATTGTTGACAGAAGTTTACGGAATTCCGAAAGAAAACCTTTATGTAACTATTTTTGAAGGTGACACTTCTGAAAATCTTGAAAGAGATCAGGATGCTTACAATTTCTGGAAATCTTACATTTCTGAAGACAGAATTATCAACGGAAATAAAAAAGATAATTTCTGGGAAATGGGTGAAAGCGGACCTTGCGGACCATGTTCGGAAATTCATATTGACTTGAGGACTCCTGAAGAAAAAGCTAAAGTTTCTGGACTTGAATTGGTGAACAACGACCATCCTCAAGTCGTAGAAGTCTGGAATCTGGTTTTCATGGAATTCAACAGAAAAGCTGACGGAAGCTTAGAAAAACTACCGAAGCAACACGTTGATACAGGAATGGGCTTCGAACGTCTTTGTATGGCACTTCAAGGGAAATCTTCCAACTACGATACAGACGTTTTTACGCCTTTGATTGCTAAAGTTGAAGAGGTTTCTGGTAAAAAATATACCGGAATTTTAGAAGACGAAAAAGATATTGCGATTCGTGTTGTGGTAGACCACATCAGAGCGGTTTCGTTTGCAATTGCAGACGGACAGTTGCCTTCAAACGGAGGAGCAGGTTATGTAATCAGAAGAATTTTGAGAAGAGGAATTTCTTATTCTTACAGATTCTTAGATATGAAAGAACCTTTCCTTTATAAATTGGTTGCCGTTCTTCAAAATCAAATGGGAGCATTCTTCCCGGAATTGGAAAAGCAAGGAAAATTGGTTACGGAGGTCATTAAAAGTGAAGAAGAATCTTTCCTGAAAACCATTGAAAACGGTTTGATAAGAGTTGAAAAATTAATTCAGCAGACCATTGCAGAAAATTCAAAAGTTCTTCCAAGTGTAGAAGTTTTCGAACTGTACGATACGTATGGTTTCCCGGATGATTTAACAAGAATTATTGCTGAAGAAAAAGGTTTGACCATCGATGAACAAGGTTTTGAAGCTGAAATGCAAAAACAAAAGCAGCGTTCTAAAAAAGATTCTGCTTCTAAAGTGTATGACTGGGTTGTTTTAGAAGAAAAGCCTGAAACGTTTGTAGGTTACGACCAAATTGAAGCTGAAACCTACATTACAAGATATAGAAAAGTAGAAAATAAAGACGGTGAGTTTTATCAGGTTGTTTTGAGCGATTCCCCTTTCTATCCCGAAGGTGGTGGACAAATAGGTGATAAAGGGGTTCTGGAAAATGCTGTTGAAAGTTTTGAAGTTCTTGAAACTAAAAAGGAAAATGGATTGATTATTTCTCTAATCAACGGACTTCCAAAAGATGCAGGTGCTGTTTTTTACGCTAAAGTAAATGCAGCAGAAAGAAAAAATTCTCAAGCAAACCACTCGGTAACGCATTTGTTACACGAAGCTTTGAGAGAGGTTTTGGGAACTCACGTTGAGCAAAAAGGTTCTTACGTTGGTCCTGATTATCTGCGTTTCGACTTCTCACATTTCAGTAAAATGACGGAGGAAGAATTGGCTTTAATTGAAGAAAAAGTCAATGCAAAAATCAAAGAAAATATAGCTCTGCAAGAGTTTAGAAATATTCCGATCAAAGAAGCGATTGACAAAGGTGCAATGGCTTTATTTGGTGAAAAATATGGTGACAGCGTAAGAATGATTCAGTTTGGAAGTTCAAAAGAACTTTGCGGTGGAACTCACGTGAAAAACACCAGCGAAATTGGTCACTTTAAAATTAATTCTGAAAGCTCTGTGGCAGCAGGAATCAGAAGAATTGAAGCAATCTCCGGAGACAAATCCGAGGAATATTTCAAAGGTTTAGAAAAGCAGGTTGTTGAGCTTTCTCAATTGCTAAAATCTAAAGATGTTGTACGTTCTATTGAGAAATTAATTGAAGAAAATGCAGCATTGAAGTCTGAAGTTGACGCTTTGAAAAAGGAAAAAGCAAAAGGAGAAATCGGTGACTGGAAAGGTGCTTATGAGCAAAAAGGCGATAAATTACTTTTAGTGAAGAAAACTTCTCTGGACGCAGGTTCTGTAAAAGATATCGTCTTCCAGTTAAAGAAAGAAATCCCAACTTCTATAACGATTATCCTGTCCGACGCAGACGGAAAACCAATGATTACAGTTGGCGTTTCTGATGACTTAGCAGGAATTTATCAGGCTGGAGCACTTATTAAAGAGTTAGCTAAAGAAATCCAAGGCGGCGGCGGCGGAAACCCAGGTTTCGCTACAGCCGGAGGAAAAAATCTTGATGGCTTGGAAAATGCTTATCAGAAAGCTTTGAATATTTAAATTACTAATAAATATTACCGCTTTTGCGGTTTCTATACAAACAATCCCTTTCAAAAACTGAAAGGGATTGTTTGTATTTTACAACGTCAATCGTATGTCGTCACTTCGAGTAGAATTTGAAAAAATTCGTATCGAGAAGTTTTTGATTGAAGACAGATTTTGTGCTTCGGTTCACGAGTTCTCGATACATTTTTCTCCGCTGCGCTACGAAAAACACTCCAACTGACGAAACTGTTTTCGTATCGTATAAACAAGACGTCACTTCGAGTAGGTTTTGAAAAAAACCGTATCGAGAAGTTTTTGAGGGGGAAGACAGATTTTGCGCTTCGGTTCACTGGTTCTCGATACATTTTTCTACGCTGCACTACGAAAAACACTCGAACTGACGAAACCGTTTTCGTATCGTGTAAACAAGACGTCACTTCGAGTGATTTTTGCAAAAAATCTTATCGAGAAGTTTTTGATGGGAAGACAAAATTTATGCTTCGATTCACTTGTTCTCGATACTTTTTTCTGCGCTGCGCCTAGAAAAACACTCGAACTGACGAAACCGTTTTCGTATCGTATAAACAACACGTCACTTCGAGTAGGTTTTGAAGAAAACCGTATCGAGAAGTTTTTGATTCACAGACAAAATTTGTGCTTCAGTTCACTGGTTCTCGATACATTTTTCTGCGCTGCGCTGCGAAGAACACTCGAACTGACGGAGCGACTGACGAGGGCAAATTGATAAGATAAATCAATTACTTCCCAAAATTCTTTTTCGCAAGATTAGGCAGGTCTTCATATCGTCCTTCAATTAATGCCAATTTCTTTGCCTGAGACCATTTCTTAATCTTTTTCTCAAAAATAATTGCTTGCTCAATATCCATGAACTGACAAAAATAGACTAACTGTAACGGGCGTCTTGAGAATGTGTAAGAGCCAAAATATTTACCGTCCTGATGTTCGTCAAAACGTTTGTACACATTTTCGGTTACCCCAGTGTAGTAGGTTTTATCGGAACAAAGTAATATGTAGACGAATGATGTTTGCATGATTAATCGTATTGAAAAGTTTTGATTCAACGAACGTCACTTCGAGTAACGAAGCGAAGCGGAGAGTATCGAGAAGTTTTTCATTCACAGACAAAATTTGTGCTTCCATTCACTGGTTCTCGATACATTTTTCTGCGCTGCGCTACGAAAAACACTCGAACTGACGAAACTGTTTTCGTATCGTGTAAACAAGACGTCACTTCGAGTAGGTTTTTTGAAAAAAACGTATCGAGAAGTTTTTGATTCACAGACAAAATTTGTGCTTCGGTTCACGGGTTCTCGATACATTTTTCTGCGCTGCGCTACGAAAAACACTCGAACTGACGGAGCTTGACTTATGTTTAATGCCTGTTAATCGTCAATTCGAGTAGGTTTTGAAAAAACCGTATCGAGAAGTTTTTGATGGGAAGACAAAATTTGTACTTCGGTTCACTGGTTCTCGATACATTTTTCTACGCTGCGCTACGAAAAACACTCGAACTGACGGAGCTTGACTTAAGTTTAATGCCTGCTAATCGTCACTTCGAGTAGGTTTTTGAAGAAAACCATATCGAGAAGTTTTTGATTCACAGACAAAATTTGTGCTTCCCTTCACTCGTTCTCGATACATTTTTCTGCGCTGCGCTACAAAAAACACTCGAACTGACGAGGGGGACTGATGAGATACATTTTTTATACAGGATTTACAGGTGGTACCTCCGGAAGTCCACTTGGGGTGTCATAGATGATGTAGTCGTTGTATTTGGCTTCGTTGGTTTCGTAGAAAATATCCTGACCGATGCCTGCATATTTTGTGAACAGTTGGTAGAGTTTATTAATAGCTTCTACTCGACCCTCGGTGGCAACATCCCGGTCGGATATCCCTTGAGCCTGTGCGTCAATAGCAATATCCAGAGCTTCGCGTTGGGTAATCAGGGTATTAATTTTCTCTGAGGTAAGACCTTCGTCAGCAAGTTGGGGAAGGTATTTTTCTGCCGTTACGCTCATCATTTTTGCAATGCGTACCACCTCGGCATCGCTGAGCTGACTGATTCCTGCATTGCCGAATTCTTTGTACCTGGCACTGTAGAGTCCGAAAACATGTTCTGCCATCTTAAAAATACTGCGCATCGATTTTTCCAGGGCATTTCTGGCGGCCTCTTTTTGTTCGGTGAGATTTATTTTGACGGCTTCCAGCTGTTCATCGCTTGGGAAACTGTCTACCGTGTTTCGTGCTGTCGTCAGTTCGGTCTTTTTTGCGGTATTATAGCCACGATCTGTAAATTCGGTGATGTCTCTGTCGATCAAAGCGATCAGTTCATCTGCTTTTTGTTTCAGTACAGCGTCTGCCAGTTTGAAAGTACGTAATACCTGTTCTTTTTTCATAATAAAGTAATTTTTTGTGTTTAAAAATGGGTTTGAAGTCTATTGTATCTTGTCTGTTGAATCTCCTTACTTTTACGAAACAGCTGTAAAGTACTGAAATATAACAAATTGCACTTGATTGCCTCTTCGGAGTGGTTGATTGCTTCTTCGGAGTGGTTGATCGCCTCTTCGGAATAGTTGACTGGCTCTTCGGAACGGTTGATTGCCTTTAAGGAACACTTGAACGCCATTACGAAGTGATTGATTGCTTCAACGGAATGCCTGATTGCCCTTTCTAACTGGTTGAAGCACTCTTCATAATGCCTGAACGAACCAACGGAACGGTTTACCGTTTTTTGAGATGAGCAATGGGTTGAAAAGTGTTGGGTTGGATTTTGGAACCGGGAGTGCCGGAATCCTGTGCATGAACTGCGGAGTTAATTCTTAATATCATCATTTTGTTTTTTGTTGTTCTTAAAACAAATATAAAAATATTTTGAATACTATGGGATTGGGATTATATTTTTTTTTAATATAGAAAAACCTCGCGGAGGGCGAGGTTTGTATGTTGGAAGGTTTTTGTTTCTTTAATGGAAACACTTACGGCTGACACAATAAATTATATATATCTTTCAATTAACCTGTAATTATCTAAATCTGAAATAAAGTCATTTACCGAACTTTTAAATAAAATCTCATTTTCGTCAATTTTTTCAATATGATCAATTAAAATTTCTATTTCTTCAAAACTAAATCCATACTTCAAAAGCCAAATTTCTGTTGGATCATTAGTTCCATACTTTATGTAATTACTCAAAATTAGTGCTCGAACATCATTAGATTTTTTAAAATAAAGTATTAATGTACTTGAGATCGGATCTTTTACAGAAAGCGATAGCACCTTATCAATGTAGTCGTAAGTATCATAAATTATTTTGTCAAATTCTAAATCAACTACACTAGTATTTCTATTAAATAATGGAACTGCAGTCCTAAACCCTTTGTTGGGAAGAGATTCTGCAATACAAGAAAATCTAACTTTCTTCTCTGATAACTGCTTATTATAATTGGTTATTGATATTTCTTTATTTCTTAACCTTCGACTTAATTTTCTTCTAAAATCTTTTTCTGATAAAAACGCATGTCTAAGAGAAATTATTTCTGCAAAAGACTTACCCTGAATTTGCCAGAGCAGAATAGGAATTGAGGTACTTAAGACATTTTTTTCACCATTTGTTAGTTCAGCTCTTCGAAGATGTGCAGTATACATATTTTCAAACGCCTTTTTTATTTTTCTTCTTTTGGAATCCTTTAATACATAGTACTCTTTAACTGTTAAAGGTCGATCGTCGCTTAAAAAATTATCTAAAATAAATGATATTTCATCATCTAAATCAGCTTTTTCAATTCGTAATATTTGACTTTCAGTTAATTGTAACTCAGAATCAAAAGTATCATTTTTAATTGCTTCAACAATATCAATAAAATCTTCATTGTTTAAATCTGTTTTATTATCAAGATTAGAAGTTGGTGAAATTGATGATTCTTTATTTAATCTTAAAGTAAATAATTTTTTATTTTTGCTTTCGATCAATACGTATCCATAATCAAAATGATTATCCTCCTGTGTTACTCTTCCCGCTCTACCAATCAAATTTTTTAAATTTAATGTTTTTTGATCTTCATTACCGCTAAAAGTAAAGTTATCAATCCACACAATATCAAATGGCATGTTGATTCCTTGAATTAATGTGGATGTTGAAAAACAAACTTTTGCATGCCGTCCATTAACAAAATCCTCAATTATTAATCTCGCCTTTAAAGGGATGGAACCATGATGAATAACTATTCCCCTTTTCATTAAATATATTAGCATTGAGTTCTTTTCTGTATCATTTTTTGTACCTAAAAAGTCTTCAAGTTTTTCAATATATTTTAAGCTTTCTTTATTTGTAATTTCAGGACATAATTCTATATACTCAGAATATGATTCAATAAAACTATTCTCATAAATTTTTGATTTTGATATGTATATGAGAGCAGTGCCATCATTTCTTATAATATCTTTCACGATGTCACTTTCAAGATTTTCTCCACCCATCATATCTTGAAATGGCGAAAAATACTTAAATTTTCTTTTCGAATGCTCAATATATATTTTACCTACAGTTTTTTGATTGTAAATTTCCGAATCTATGTCGTTAGTAATGTTATGTTTTTGAAATTGAGCTTCAGGATTAAGTATAAATGGATGAGTAAATACTTTTTTGATATTGTTTAATTTTTTATCGATTCGTCGTACTAAGGAATCGAATTTCATTCCTCTAATTCCTTCTTCAGAAATTTGTGCCTCATCAAGTAGAATTAATTCTACGTTAAGTTTTTCTACATTTTTAAATAATTCTTCGGCTCTTTCAGGAGTAATAATGTAAATTCTATTTTTTGTTCTCTTTATATTAACTACTTCAATAAATTGTAGCACTAGGGTATCTTTTGAAACCAGTTTCTTAATTTTTATTAAATATTCAGAAATTAATGCTCTAGATGGTAAAATAATTATAATATCTCCTTGAGTTTCTTTAATTAATTCTTGAAACAGAAATGATTTTCCTGCACTAGTTGGTGCGGAAAAAGAAAAATTAGTATACTTCTTTATTGAAAGATATGCATCAGCTTGAACTGGCGTAAAATTATGGCCAGTTTCAGAAATTATTGTTTCAGCATACGCATTGTAAATTGTTTCTAAAAATGAATTTGGTTCTTTGGTTTTATAAAACAATCCCATTAAAAACATTAATCTAGGTTCATATATTTGAAAAGATCTAAAATTGAACTTTTTTAAGTAGGATAATGTTTCCAAATGGTTATTGTCAACTGGCCCATTTTTATGAAAATCAAAAAGAATTTCACTAATCAACTCATGGTCAATTTTCTCATTAAATATTATCTCGCTTAACATAACTCTACTGCAATTAGATATAGTTCATTAAATTTTATAATTTCTTTTACTGGATCAGAATCCAATGCATTATTAAGTGTCGTAATAATATCAGTATTATTGTGAGAAAAGGCCGCTGCATAACCTTTTTTATCATCAATAATATTTTTTTTTGTATTATTATCTAAAAAGGGTTGTAACCATAATAATTCAGAATTATCTCTATCTCCAATAAATTCTACAATTTGTTCCAAAGCACGTGCTCGAGGAGTAGAGTCTAAACTAAACTTAGCTTCACCAAAAACCAAATAACTATTTTTACTTATAGAGTGATAATCAAATCCAGGATTACCACTTACTTTTTCTTTCAGTAACTCTGCTAAGGGGATTAATGTATGTGAATGTTCAATTTCTAATGCCTGTTGTGCGGCATATGAAATAATAAATTCTCCAATATCAGTGTTTACATTCGAAGAAATTTTTGCAATTATGTCATTTACAATTTTATCAATTGTTTTCTGTGTAGTTGCTTTAAAAGTTTTTTGAGAAAGTTCATCAAGTTTGTTTATCCAGCTAGTGTCTAAAATGTGTTTTTCGAATTCCTCCACAATTGGTCTGAAATCTTTGATTGTAATATGTATGCAATTTATTTCACAACACCCTCCAATTGGAATTTTATTAAGACCCGCATTATCAATTTTAGTTATATTCATGATTTTAGTTTAATATATTTTAAATTATTATTATTTTATTATATAAATAATTCAAAATATCTTTTAAAAATAAGTAAATATTCACTTTAAAACAATTTTTATTCAAAACTAAATAATACAAAGTATGACTTCAAGGTCAAATCAGTATAAATAGTCCTTACCTTTCAAAAAGCCTTAAAATCTCTTAACTAAAAACCCATTTATCCTCACCACGAGAATTGAAAACCCAACAATTAGATGTATTCAAAGTAAATATAGCTGCTTTCTATTTTTAACAAAAGATTATATTTTCTCTTATGGTTTTGTAACCTTCTTATCAATAGTTTTGTCTTATTAATAAAAAACTCAATGACAAAAAATTTATCTCCGTTATTTTTATTTTTCACCGTACTCTGTTTCGGGCAGACTTCACTGAAAGTGTTCAGTAAAACCGATAAAAAACCAATTCGTGATGCAGCCGTTTACTGTGATGACAATCTTTTGGGTAAAACCAATTTTGACGGCATTTTATCTTTTAAAACAAAATGTAAAAAAGTAGAAATTCTAGCCAGCAACTTTGAAGATGTCACCGCTGATGTTAAAAAATCAATGGAAGTTGCCATGCAGCCACTGTCTGAAAAACAGAGCACTATTGATAAAGTGGTAATCACCGATAAAAGTGATCCGAAAGCTTTGAGGATTTTAGATGAAGTCAATAAAAGGGAAAAAGAAAACTCACCAAAGTCATTAGATACCTACAATTTTAAATCGTATTCCAAATTCTCGATTGATGTCGATAAAGATTCAATTGATACTTTTAAAAATTTCCTGGCTGTGCGAAAAGATTCTCTTTCAAAGGTTGATAAAAAAGAATTTAAACAAAAAGAAAGCGAGAAGAAAGATTCTCTAATTGGCGAAGATCTACTCGACGCTACTCAGGAAAGTCAGATGTTCCTTTGGGAAAAAGCGGCGGAATACAAATATTCCCAAAAGTTCGGGGAGAAAACCAATATCATCGACAACCGAATGTCGGGTTTTAAAAATCCGATTTATGAGGCTTTAGCTATTAATATTTCCAATTTAAACAGAACTCCAAGGCAATTAAGACCGGAAAACAGAAAGCTTTTTAATTTTTATCTGTCAGATACTTTACAGTTAGACGGCAGGAAAACTTACGTCATCAAGTTCAAAGAAATCACGGACAAGAAAAAGCAAAATCCGAGAAAATTTAACGGAAAGATTTATATTGATTCTGAAACGTATGCCTTGAAAAAGTTTGAAAGTGCCAGTAAAAAAAGAAACGAAGGCGATATTGTCTCGGTCTGGAAACCGATTGACGGAAAATGGTTTCTGGATTATGAAGACATTAAACTGAAAATGGGGGACCAGACGTTTAATATTTCAAAAAAAGACAGCGTAAAAACTGACACGCTGAAGAAAGGCGAAAAACTGAGCGACCGACAAAAATACAACCGAAAAACATTTGGAAATTATCTGTATGTAAAAAACCGTTTTTTTGATTTCCAGTTGAATGAAACGCAGAAAGCCTCAGAATTTAAAGGCTATTCTCTCGAAATGAAAAACTCTGACGGAAGCCTGCTTCAGCAATACAGAACCGACAGTTTGACCGCAAGAGAAAGTGCAACCTATACAAAGATTGACAGCTTTGTAGAGAAACATGACTTTGAAAAAAAGCTGACTTTTTTAACCCAATTGATGCGGGGAAATCTACGTTATAAAATGATAGATTTTGACCTGACTAAATTTTTCAGCTACGATAAATATCAAGGTGTCCGATTAGGAGCCGGTGTAAAACTGAACGAAAAATTCAGCAAAACTTTTTCTCCGGATGGATATTTCGGCTATGGTTTTAAAGATCACACCTGGAAATACGGACTCGGTCTAGACATGAAATTGTCTGATAAAAGAACCTCTGTTTTCCGTATTGATTATATAGATGATGTCTTTGCTGCAGGAAGATTCAGCAATACTATGTGGGATATGATGATGAAAGTGAATGATTTAAATTTAGATTTACATAATGCCAATTTTTATAAAAATCAGAAATGGGGAGCTTCATTTTTATATGATATTTCCAACTCTTTAAGCATGAAACTTGCCGTGAATAAAGAGAAACAAGAAGCACTTTTTGATTATCAGTACAAAAATTTAGGAAATCGTTTTGATAATGTGAGTACAACATTATCATTAAAATTCTCGCCAAACGATAAAAACATTATGACGCCAAGCGGAAAATATACCTATGAAAAAAGCTTTCCGCAAGTGTATTTAAATTTTGAAAAAGGAATTGATGCATTAGGCGGAGATCTGGATTATTACAGAGCTGATGCATTGATTATTCACCAGTTCAGATCAAAACTGGGAATTACCAATCTTAAACTTTTTGGAGGAATTTCATCAGGGACAGCTCCAATCTGGAAAAACTTTGAAATTGCGGGTCAGAATGACAGAAATCCGGATCATTGGTATTCTAATATAAACACTCCAAACAACTTAGCGTTTGCCACAATGCCCTCGGGAACTTTCTTTGCCGATAAGTTTATAGCATTTAAATTCTCGCAATATTTGCCGTTTAGATTTAAAACTTTTGGTTCACGATATTCAAACATAGAGCTTGAATATCAATCAGCTATTGGAGATTTCAAAAACAGAGGCGACCATCAGTTTGATTTTCAGGTACTCGATCACTATTATCAGGAAGTCGGCTTTATCTGGAACCGATTTTTAGGTAGAGGTTTTGGCGTAGGTTTCTCTTATAGATTGGGCCATTATCAAACTTCGCAATTCAAAGATAACTTTGGAATTAAGCTAAGGTTCAATCTTTTAAATTGATAAATTTGTTACAAACAAAGTAAAAAATAGTAGACCGTCATTCACTTTAAAAGTGTACGACGGTTTTTTTTGAAAATATTTTAGATTTGATGAAATATAGGCTTACATTAAGTTATCCCAAAACATAAAAATATCATCTACAGCTTGTAGATGATATTTGACTTTACAACAACTATAATTAATAACTTTACCTATATTACGAAATTATAATAGACAAGTTTATTTATCAAGTTGTAAAATATCTTTTGATTTACGTCTTAGCTATGAAATTCTTTACAAGTCTTTTCATCAATTCCAAGTTTAAGACAGCATTGATACCTTGTCATACAAATTCCATTTGGCCAGCCTGGAGGATAACACATTCCGAATGCGGGATCATCAGGACATGTCGGACCACCGCCCCCGTTAAGTGATTTTAGATTTTCTCTAGAGATTTTGATTAAATTTTTCATATTTTGATTTTGAATGGTTCCTACTCTATTAATGCTTTTCGGATTCCGCTTGACTAAAATAGTAATTTTTCAATATATGATGAAATATAATTTAGAATTTTATCTCGAAATAACTGATTATAAATATAAAATTTATAATTAATGATACTTTAAAACCATTTTAAAATAAATACTTTTTTTAGGAGCTTTATCCGGCTTCCTCACACCTTGCTTTGCCAAAGCTAAAACCTTCGAATTTCCCACTCTGTTGCGCGTTAACCGCTTCTATTCTGGCTAGGGTTAGTTGCATTCTCAAGTAATATTTATCCTTTAATTACAATTACAGGTTTCAAATTCATCTTTTTAGAATTCGGTATTTATCATCTTTAAATGTAAAACTCCAAAATCAAAATTTTAAGTAAGATTTACACTCAAGATAAAAGGCAAAACCTAACAAACACTCCGGAGGAGTGCAATCTTTGTAGCACATTACAGCATCATTTTCATAAGCTCCGGAGGAGCGAAACAACTAATAACTAACAACTAATAACTAACAACTAATAACTAACAACTAATAACTAACAACTAATAACTAACAACTAATAACTAACAACTAATAACTAATAACTAATAACTAATAACTAACAACTAACAACTAACAACTAACACTTATCACTTATCACTTATCACTTATCACTTATCACTTATCAAAATTACCTATTACCTATTGTTCATCATTTATGTTTAAAACAAAAAAAAGTCTCATACAAATACATGTATGAGACTTTTAAAAAAAACTGGCGGCGACCTACTCTCCCGCTTTCGCAGTACCATCGGCG